>Ga0364866_10213_pt1 | contig 42379 bp, 38 predicted proteins | sample ExccelAu500001D3_3_FD_206913 | JGI IMG/M metagenome (GOLD analysis project Ga0364866, IMG submission 206913) | Enriched cells from Trout Bog Lake Hypolimnion, Wisconsin, USA - BchlTB.Aug13.5000.01.D3 | ecosystem: Environmental > Aquatic > Freshwater > Lake > Hypolimnion/Profundal zone | place...
ACACCCCGCATCGCTTTCATCAGCATTTCCTGAGGAAATGTGAGAGGATTAAAATTGCCGCACCGCAAAATTTTGCTAATTGTAACAGGGATTGATTGTAAATCGAATCCGGTAGTTTAGTAAGTGGATCGCATGTGTGAATCATGATGTTTTTAATTGATTCAAATGGATATGAATAGTGCACTTCCTGACCCTGAGTGATTATTAAGTCTGGGAAATCTTACATATTGATTTGTAATAATTTTTCATTTCAACTGAATTTTGGCAAAAAAATACCGCAGCATAAATCGTATGCTGCGGCTTATTGGGAAAACTCAATTAATCATGCTTGGGTGTTGACTACCGCTCCGGATATATTCTGACCACCACTTAAATCTGTTTGTAAATTTTGTAAAAATGATTGCAATGTAGGCGGCACTGGAGGCACGAAAGACTGCAAAGAGGGTGTTGCGCTACTTGAAGCAGCTGAGCTTACAAATGCAGCAGCCAATGTGCTAATCAAGTTTTGGAAGCTGCTTTGCAAATCACTTAACGCACTTGAACTGCCAGTTGAACTCGTCGTTATACTGAGTGTTGTCGTAGTGATGGTGAGCGTTTCACCCGTTGTTGTGCCGGGTGTCGTGCTCGCAGTGGAAGCGGGTGTTGTACCAGTTGTTGGGCTTGGTGTCGTGCTCGCAGTGGAAGCGGGTGTTGTACCAGTTGTTGGGCTTGGTGTCGTGCTCGCAGTGGAAGCGGGTGTTGTACTCGCTGTTGAACTTGGTGTTGTGCTCGTAGTGGAAGCTGGAGTAGTGCTTGTTGTGGTGCTGGGAGTTGAGCTCGTTGCAGCGCTTGGCGCTGCGCTAGAGCTGGCGGCAGATAATTGCTGTAAGAGATTTTGCAGGTCTGACACAAGGTTTGAACCATTGATTCGACCACTACCCTTGCCGCCGTTACTATCACCATCCGAGTCTGTACTTCCGCTGTTTGAAGATCCTGCCTGATTTAATGCTGCAAACAGGCTATGCATAAATGCATGCAGTGCCGATTGCAGGCTTTGCGCCGATCCGGTAGTAGAATCGGTACTTGATGTGGATGCCGAAGAAGTACTTGATGCTGGCGTTGATGTGGTTGTGCTTGTTGTCGGTGCAGCAGACGTTGTGGTTGGTGCTGGTGTGGTTGTGCTTGACGCTGGTGTGGCAGAAGTCGAACTGGTTGATGGGGTAGTGGATGCACCTGCACTCATCAAGGTTTGGCTTAATGCCTGTATGATGGCCTGCATCAAATGCGAGCCATTCCCTGAACGCCCTGCGCGTCTGCCGCCGTCATCATCTCCTCCATAAGTTGAGCTTCCTACTGACGAAGTTGAGGTGGTTGTCGGCTGCAAATAGGATAAATTTCCCGAGCTGGAAACATTGCTGATTGAACTCATAATAGCTCCTAAAAATAGGTCATGAAAAATGGAATTGCCTTGCAATAAGGCTGTATGGCAGTTTTCGGCGAGATTTAGGAATACTTTAGGAGAAAATTGTATCAAGAAGACCTGATTTGCATATTCTGCAAAATGAGTCTTTTTAATACAATATGTTATGGGGGCAAGAAATTAAAACTGCCGTGAGGAGGCAAATTCGGCCAGCTGTATCAGGGCTTCCTTGTAAATCGAATTCGGCAAGGCAGACAAATCATCGCAGGCAGCTTTCGATTCAAGCTGTGCTTGCTGTCGCGTGTATTCCAAGGCACCGGTCTGTTTTATAACGTTTAATACGTCAGAAAAACGATTGATGTCACCTTGTTCAATGGCCTCGCGTACTATCGCTGCTTGTTCGGAATTTCCATGCTGCATGGCATAAATCAGAGGCAAGGTGGGTTTGCCTTCTGCCAGATCGTCGCCCAAGTGTTTGCCGGTATCCTGCTCGTCTCCGGAATAATCCAGCACGTCGTCAACGAGCTGAAATGCTGTGCCCAAATGAATGCCATAATTGGCCGCCGCCAATTCCTCCGCTTGCCCTGCACCGGACAAAATTGCTCCCAAACGCATGGCTGCCTCAAACAGCTTGGCGGTTTTGCAATGAATGACGTGTAAATAATTGGAAGCCTCAACATTGGCATCGTGGCAATTCAGTAATTGCAACACTTCGCCTTCTGCAATGGTATTGGTGGCATCAGCCAGTGTCTGCATCACGCGCATGTTGCCGACTTCGACCATCATCTGAAAAGCACGGGAATACAAGAAATCACCCACCAGCACGCTGGCGGCGTTGCCAAACAAAGCGCTGGCGGTGGCGCGTCCGCGACGGAGCTCAGATTCGTCCACCACATCATCATGCAACAGCGTGGCTGTATGAATAAATTCGACTACCGCAGCCAGGTCGTGATGATATTTCCCCGTGTAACCAAATGCATTGGCAGACAAGACCACCAGCGCGGGGCGCAAGCGCTTGCCACCGCTGTTGACAATATATTCGCCAACCTGATTAACCAGAGCCACTTCGGAATGCAAACGGGTACGAATAACTCCGTCTACTGCGGACATATCTACGGCTAGCAATTGCTTGATGGATTCGAACGACACAAAAATTCCCGAGTTAAAAGGAGATGATGTTATAAATTATGTGAAAAAAAGAATTTAGATATATTGAATATCAGCCCGTATTGTCGCATAAAAATTTACGCTTGGCCCCCAAGCCGTTTTTATAACGACTTTTCTATTCGGTCTTTTCGCCACAAATACACTCCCACCATAACGCCTAAAGTACAGACTGCAACTACATAATGCGCCGGAGCCATACGGTCGGTTACGAGCAACAGGCTGACAAATACAGGAGTTAATCCGCCAAATACGGCATAGGCTACATTATAAGAAAATGATAAACCGGAAAAACGTACAACGGCAGGAAATGCGCGGACGGCCACACCGGGCACAACACCGATTACCCCGACAAAGAAACCGCACAATGCGTAAAGCGCATTAATGTGATCAGTCGACACGGACATGTTTTGATAAAACAGCAGCGAGACAGTTGCCAGCACCGCGCAACCAAACGTAAGGACCGGCCCCGACCCGAGGCGATCAGCCAGTTCGCCAAATGCCATGCAACCCAGCGTTAAAAACAAGGTTGCAATACTGCTTGCTTCAAGGGCAGTGGAAGCGGGAACAGCAAACAGTTTTTGCACCAGCGTGGGCGTCATTAAAATCATCACAATGATTGCTGCGGAAAGTAACCAGGTCAGCAGCATAACCAGCAGAACGGAGATGCGATGTTCACGTACCACTCTTTTTAAGGGCATTTCATCCGCCAAGGCTTGTGCGGCCTGCATTTCTCGGAAAACCGGTGTTTCGTGCAACCATTGTCGCAGCCAAACCGAGACAAACCCAAATATGCCGCCGATGATAAAAGGGATGCGCCAGCCCTCGGTGAGTATGTCGGCAGGGGAATAGGCCTTATTCACCGCAGTCGCGACCAGCGAACCCAGCAGAATTCCTCCGGTCAAACCCGCGGTCAAAGTTCCGCAGGCAAAATTGACATGGCGCGGGTGCACATGTTCGGAAACAAATACCCAAGCGCCCGGAACTTCCCCGCCAATCGCCGCTCCCTGCAACACGCGCATTGCCAGCAGCAGCAGCGGTGCCCAAATACCGATTGCTGAATAAGTGGGAAGCAGGCCGATAGCCAGGGTCGGAATCGACATCAGGAAGATGCTCAACATAAACATGCGTTTTCGACCCAGCAAATCGCCGAAATGCGCCATGACCATTCCCCCCAGCGGACGCGCCAGGTAACCTGCCGCGAAGATGGAGAACGTCTGGAGTTGCCTTAACCAGTCGGGCATGTCCGGCGGGAAAAATAATTTCCCTATAACGACCGCAAAAAAAACGAAAATAATAAAATCGTAAAACTCCAGTGCCCCTCCCAAGGCCGACAACATCAGAGTTTTGTAATCCTGGCGAGTAAGCATTGATCTAGTCTCAATTCCTGATTTTGTGGGTTGTAATTTATCGTGGCGGTGATTCTAACCAATCGTGCCTCATTTAGCCACGGCCAGTCTCTTTGTTATTCTGTATAAGTTCGCAGGTCTGAGTCTCCAAAGTGGCATTTCCCCACGTTGATGGGAATGATATGTTAAGGTCCAATTTAGCTTTGCCTGCTAAGCAATACTTGTCGAGATTCTACAAAACCCTTTCGGCGGGAGCTTAATTCCTGCTAATCTTGCGTCCGACGAAATTACTAAAGACTGGCTATGCAAAGTTATCTCAAACGTATTCTGACCGCCCAAGTTTACGACGTGGCTATTGAAAGCCCTCTGGAAGTTGCCCCGAATTTGTCCGCGCGTATCACTAATCAAGTGTTGCTCAAGCGTGAGGATATGCAACCGGTGTTTTCGTTTAAATTGCGCGGTGCCTACAACAAAATGGCTCAGCTGACGCCTGCGCAACTCAAGCGCGGCGTGATCGCGGCCTCGGCGGGCAACCACGCACAAGGCGTGGCATTGTCCGCTCAGAAGCTGGGTTGCAAGGCGATCATCGTGATGCCTGCCACCACGCCGCAAATCAAATTGCAAGCAGTTGCCAGTCGGGGCGCGGAAGTAATCTTGCATGGTGATTCTTATTCCGATGCCTACGCCCATGCGCTGTTACTGGAAAAGAAACATAAACTCACTTTCGTGCATCCTTATGACGATCCCGACGTGATCGCCGGGCAAGGCACCATCGGTATGGAAATACTACGTCAGCATAACCAGCCGATCCACGCGATATTTTGCGCAATTGGTGGCGGCGGTTTAATCTCGGGAGTGGCGGCTTACGTCAAACAAGTGCGGCCTGATATTAAGATTATCGGCGTGCAGCCGATAGACTCCGATGCTATGTACCAGTCGCTGAAAACAAAACAGCGCGCCATATTGGAACACGTAGGCCTGTTCGCGGACGGCGTGGCTGTGAAGCAAGTCGGGCAGGAAACTTTCCGTTTGTGCAGCGAACTCGTGGACGAAATCATTCTCGTGGATACCGATGCCACTTGCGCCGCAATTAAAGACGTATTTGAAGACACCCGTTCCATCCTTGAACCGGCGGGCGCACTTGCCATTGCCGGGGTCAAACAATACGCTGCCCGTGAAAAGCTTAAAGACAAAACGCTGGTTGCCGTTGCCAGCGGTGCCAATATGAATTTTGACCGGCTTCGATTCGTTTCAGAAAGCGCCGAAATCGGTGAGAAGCGCGAAGCCATTTTAGCGGTTACCATCCCCGAAACGCCGGGCAGTTTCCGCGAATTCTGTACGATACTGGGAAACCGCAATATCACCGAATTTAACTACCGCTATGCCGATTCCAAAGCGGCGCATGTTTTCGTCGGGGTGCAGGTACGCGGACAAAGCGAAACTTCAAAGCTGGTTGCCACCCTTAAGAAGCACAAACTACGCACCCTTGATTTTACCGATAATGAAATAGCCAAGTTGCATGTGCGCCATCTGGTGGGAGGCCATGCTCCAGGCCTGAAGGACGAAATCATGTTCCGTTTCGAATTCCCCGAACGTCCCGGCGCCTTGATGAATTTTCTTAACAGCATGAACCATAGTTGGAACATCAGTCTGTTCCACTACCGCAATCATGGCGCAGACTACGGCCGCGTGCTGGTCGGTATGCAAGTACCTAACCACGATAAAATGGCGCTACGAACATTTTTGGACAAGCTCGGCTACCGCTATTGGGATGAGAGCGACAATCCGGCTTACCGGTTGTTCTTGGGTTGATGATAGAGATGTGTGTTCTACGAGAAGTTCCGGTAGAGGTTCTGGAAGATAGTGAGCAGTTAGCTGCATGGGCAAAAAGGTCGACGATCCCATGAGCACGCAAAGGATGAAACAAACGATCAGGAGTCGTATACTCTCGAACCGCGAGGCTTTACCGGCCCCGATGCGAACGCAATTCAGTACTGCGATCACCGAACGTATTTTGCAGATGCCGGAATATCAGGCGGCGCGTGTGGTAATGGGATACATGAATTTCGGCACGGAATTCGAGAGTGAAATTTGGGTGCGGCAAGCTTTGCTGGACGGCAAAAAGTTGTGGCTTCCCAAAGTGAATCGTTCTACGAATGAGTTGGATGTGTACCGCGTGACCGATTTGCAGAATGAGCTGGTGGCGGGGATTTGGAACATTCGAGAGCCGATGCCGAATCGTTGTCTCAAGATGGAGTCGTTGGAGTCACTGGATTTTATTTTGATGCCGGGAGTGGCTTTTGGGCGTGATGGCGCACGACTGGGATATGGTGGCGGATTTTACGATAAGCTGGTGGGGCGTATCAATGGAGAATCCCGCGTGGCCCCCATTCCGGTAAGGGTGGCCGGGGCCTATTCTTTGCAGTTGGAAGAGGACATTCCGCAGGAACTGACCGATCGCAAGGTACAATGGCTGGTAACGGAAAATGAAACAATAGATTGCCGCGATGAGGTAGTGCGGCGAAATTGACAAAGTAGATTGTAGGCGCCTGGAAATTGCCAGGTAGAAATTACAACATGGAGGCCAGTGAATAGAATGATGAATAACAATATCCCCGACCTAGATCCGTTGGAAACACAAGAGTGGCTGGAAGCATTGGATTCAGTGCTGGAAAACGAAGGCACAGAACGGGCTCATTTTCTGATAACTCAGCTGGTGGATCAGGCGCGTTTGGCCGGTGCCGATTTGCCGATCAGTGAAACCACGCCCTACGTGAATACGATTCCGCTGGACAAGGAAGCACGCTCCAGCGGAATTCACGAATTGGAACACCGTATTTGTGCGCTGATGCGCTGGAATGCGATGGCGCTGGTGATGAATGCCAACCGTGAATCATCCGAACTGGGCGGCCACATTTCTTCTTTTGCCTCGGCCGCAAAATTGTATGACGTGGGCTTCAACCATTTCTTTCACGGCAAGACCGAGACGCATGGTGGCGACCTGGTTTACTTCCAGGGACACTCGTCACCCGGCGTCTATGCGCGTGCTTTCCTTGAAGGCCGCATCAGCGAGGAGCAGATGTACAAGTTCCGTCAGGAAGTGGATGGAGGTGGGTTGTCTTCTTATCCCCACCCCTGGCTGATGCCCGATTTCTGGCAATTCCCCACGGTGTCGATGGGGCTGGGTCCCCTGATGGCAATTTATCAGGCACGCTTCATGACTTATTTGCAGCACCGCGATCTGGTCAATACCAAGGGGCGCAAGGTTTGGGCTTTCCTCGGCGACGGTGAAACCGACGAACCGGAATCGCTTGGTGCGATTTCCATGGCAGGGAGGGAAAAACTCGACAACCTGATCTTTGTGGTCAATTGTAATTTGCAGCGACTGGACGGTCCGGTGCGCGGCAACGGCAAGATCATCCAGGAACTGGAAGGCGTGTTTCGCGGGGCAGGCTGGAACGTGATCAAAGTGATCTGGGGCGGCAATTGGGAACGTCTGATAGCCAAAGACAAAGACGGCCTGTTGTTGAAGCGCATGGAAGAAGTGGTGGACGGTGAATACCAGACCTACAAGGCAAAAGACGGCGCTTATGTGCGTAAATACTTTTTCGGCAAATATCCCGAGCTGCTGGAGATGGTGGCCGATATGTCGGACGACGAGATTTGGCACCTTAACCGGGGTGGTCATGATGTCCATAAAGTGTACGCGGCCTACGCGGCGGCAGTGAAGCATGTCGGGCAACCGACCGTGATTCTGGCCAAGACGGTGAAGGGGTACGGCATGGGTGCTTCAGGCGAAGCGCAGAATCCCACCCATCAACTGAAGAAGATGGACGAAAACTCTTTGCGCCATTTCCGCGATCGTTTCAATATTCCGATTACTGACGAACAGATTCCGCACTTGCCGTTCTGCCGTCCGGCGGAAGACAGCCAGGAAATGAAATACCTGCGCCAACGCATGAGCGAGATGGGCACGATGCCGATGCGCAAGCCGGTTGCCGAACCCTTGTCTGTACCTGAACTGAGTGCCTTCGATGCTTTGTTGAAAAGCACCGATGAGCGCGAGATTTCCACCACCATGGCGTTCGTACGCATGCTCGGTATTCTGGTGAAAGACAAGAATATCGGTAAACGGGTGGTGCCGATCGTGCCGGATGAATCGCGCACGTTCGGGATGGAAGGCATGTTCCGCCAGTTGGGGATTTTCTCGCAAGTTGGCCAGCTTTACACCCCGCAGGATGCCGATCAGTTAATGTTCTACAAAGAAGACAAATCCGGCCAGATCTTGCAGGAAGGCATCAATGAAGCAGGCGGCATGGCCGACTGGATTGCCGCTGCGACGTCCTATGCCAATCACGGCAAAGCGATGATTCCATTTTTCATCTACTACTCCATGTTCGGCTTCCAGCGTATCGGCGATCTGGCCTGGGCAGCGGGTGACATGCGCTCACGGGGATTCCTGATGGGCGGCACCGCAGGACGCACCACGCTGAACGGCGAAGGCTTACAGCATCAGGATGGGCACAGCCATATTCAGGCGTCACTGATTCCCAATTGCGTTTCGTATGACCCGACCTTCTCCTACGAATTGGCGGTGATTATTCATGATGGCATGCACCGCATGTATGCGGAACAGGAAGACGTGTTTTATTACATCACGCTGATGAATGAAAACTACACCCATCCGGCCATGCCGAAAGGCGTGGAAGCAGGCATTCTTAAAGGAATGTATCTGTTGAGTGAGGCGGCAAAACCCAAGGGTAAAACGAAAACCCCTCATGTACAGTTAATGGGCAGCGGCACCATTTTGCGTGAAGTTATCGCTGCGGCAGAATTGCTGAAACAGGATTTTGGTGTGACCTCCGACGTGTGGAGCGTAACCAGTTTCAATGAATTGCGTCGTGAAGGAATGGATTGCGAGCGCTGGAATATGCTGCACCCCGAAGCGCCGCGTCGCAGCAGTTACGTCGAGCAATGTTTGTTGCAACGCAGCGGCCCGGTGATCGCCGCAACCGATTACATGAAAGCCTATGCCGACCAGATTCGCCCCTATATAGCGGCGCGTTACAAGGTATTGGGCACGGACGGTTTTGGGCGCTCGGACACGCGCAAGAAATTACGTCACTTCTTTGAAGTGGATCGTTTCTATGTGGTGGTGGCCGCACTGAAATCACTGGCTGACGAAGGCGCTGTTAGTGCCAAAGAAGTCAGCAAGGCAATCAAGCTGTACAACATTAATCCAGACAAACCTAATCCAGTTACGGTTTAAGGAGAGAGCATCGTGGCAGAACTCAAACAAATACGGGTGCCGGACATCGGCGATTTCAAAGGTGTCGAGATCATCGAGGTGATGGTGAAAGTGGGTGATACGGTGCAGGCGGAAGATTCGCTCATCACCCTTGAAACCGACAAAGCCACCATGGATGTGCCATCACCTTTTGCGGGGATCGTGAAAGAACTCAAGATCAAGGTGGGCGACAAGGTTTCAGAAGGCGATCTGGTTGTAGTGATTGAAGTGAATGATGCAGGAGCTGTTGCGGCTCCGGCATCAGCGCCCGTCGCTGCTCCTGTTGCGGCTGTAGCGCCACCGCAGGCTGTGGTGGCAGCTCCTCAACCTGCCCCAGCCCCCAAGCCGCCTGTTGCTAGCGTGGCCACCAGTACTTTAAATCAAAATACGGAAGGATTAAAAGCGCATGCCAGTCCGTCGATACGTCGTTTTGCGCGTGAGTTGGGCGTTGATCTGCCTCAAGTGAAGGGGAGCGGCGAAAAGGGACGCATCACCAAAGAAGACGTGCAGAATTTTGTGAAAAACGCTTTGGCACAACCCCGCAGCGCGGGCGCCTCAGGCGGCTTGCAGATTCCGGAAATGCCGGCGGTGGATTTTTCCAAGTTTGGAGCCATCGAGAACAAGCCGTTGTCGCGCATCAAAAAACTTTCCGGAGCCTTTCTGCACCGCAACTGGGTTTCCATTCCCCATATTACCCAGCACGACGAAACTGACATCACGGATATGGAGGCCTTCCGCAAACAACTGGGAACGGAATACGCGGCACAGGGCATCAAGATCACGCCGCTGGTTTTCCTGCTCAAGGCGGTGGTGGCTACCTTGCAACGCTTCCCGGATTTTAATGCGTCGCTGGATCCCAGCGGCGAAAGCTTGATCCTGAAAAAATATTTCCACATTGGTGTGGCGGTCGATACTCCCGAAGGTTTGGTGGTGCCGGTGCTGCGTGATGTGGATCAGAAGGGGATAGTGCAGTTGGCTAAAGAGCTCGGTGAGATCAGCATCCGGGCGCGCGAGAAGAAAATTACGGCTGCTGAAATGCAGGGAGGCTGCTTCACAATTTCCAGTTTGGGCGGGATAGGCGGTACGGCTTTTACTCCCATTATTAATGCACCGGAGGTCGCGATTCTGGGGGTATCCAAATCCAGTATCAAACCGGTTTGGAATAATGACAAATTCGAACCCAAGCTGATTTTGCCGTTTTCCCTGTCGTATGACCACCGCGTGATAGACGGTGCAGCAGGTGCACGTTTCACCACCTATCTGGCGCAAATATTGGCTGACGTACGGAGGCTGGTTCTATAAATGATGAAACTTTATCATGGTTGCAAGTAATCCGAATAACGTACCCATCGGAATATTGGGTGGCACGTTTGATCCGATTCACAACGGGCATCTCCGTCTCGCACAAGAAGCACTGGAGCAATGCGGATTGGGCGGCGTGGTATTTTCCCCCAGCGGGGTGCCCCCCCATCGTGATGCGCCGATTGCCAGTTCACAGCAACGTCTTGAAATGGTGCGCTTGGCACTGTATCGAAATGCTTCTTTCGTTCTGGACGAACGTGAATCCGGCCGCACCACTCCTTCATACACGGTTGAGATGTTGGCAGAGCTACGCTCTGATTTGGGAGAGGAGCAACCGCTCTGTCTATTGATGGGCGGTGATGCTTTTTTAAAGCTGCATACCTGGCATGAGTGGAAGCGCTTATTTGAACTGGCACACCTTGTGGTTATGCATCGTGCCGGTGAACGTCCTTTGGGGAATGCCATAAACTCGGCAGACGAAGCCTTGCGTAGCGAGTATCATGCGCGCCTTGCTCCGGGTGCCCTTGCCTTGCGTGATGCGCCTGCCGGGGCAATTTTTGTGGCCGATATGCCCGCGCTGGAAATTTCTGCTTCCGATATTCGCAGGCGTTGTTCCGAAAATAAAGACGTGCGTTACCTGCTGCCCGACGCAGTGGCTAACTATATTCAATCCCAACATTTGTACATTTGACATGCTGACTACTGAAGAAAAAACACTGGCCGTTGTTGCCGCTCTTGAAGACATTAAAGCTTCGGATATCACCGTAATTAATACCAGCAAACTGAGTTCTCTATTTGATCGCATGGTGATTGCCAGCGGTAAATCAAATCGGCAGACGCGCGCTCTGGCAGACAGTGTCGCAGTAAAACTTAAAGAGATGGGTGAAGAAATTCATGGTCGCGAGGGTGAAGAGTCCGGTGACTGGGTGTTGATTGATCTGGGTGAAGTGATTGTGCACATCATGGTTCCGGCGGTGCGGGCCTATTACAACCTGGAAGAGTTGTGGGGGATGAAACATCTGCCGGGCGCGATCGCAAAAGAAGCAAAATGAAACTGTTGCTGGTGACGGTCGGGCACAAAATGCCGGACTGGATTACTGCGGGTTTTAACGAATACGCCAAACGCATGCCTCGCGAGGCCAAGGTGGGGTTGCTGGAGATTAAACCTGAGCCACGTACTACGGGCAAGACGGTTCAGCAGATCATGGAAGCCGAAGCGCAGCGAATTCTGGCTGCACTGCCGTCGAATTGTCTGCGCATTGCACTAGATGAACGGGGGGCAACCTGGACCACGCGCCAGCTGGCGGATAAGATGCGGGATTGGATGGGGGAGGGGCACGACGTGGCCTTTATTGTCGGTGGCGCGGACGGGTTGCATGAGTCGGTCAAAAATGGATCGCGGCAGCTATTGGCTTTATCGGCAATGACGTTACCGCACGGTATGGTGCGCGTGTTACTCGCCGAGCAGTTGTATCGTGCACACAGTCTGTTGCACAATCATCCCTACCATCGAGAGTAAAAATCGGTGATGGATTGACAGGATAATTAAAAAAATTAGAATCATAATGGGGGATGGGTGAAGAATGGGTTTTGCTGCATCGAAATTTTCAGTTGTTTTGTTGAGTGCGGTTTCATGATGAATTCGAATTTTCCGGATCAACCATGACTGCTGCTCATCGGCGTATTTATCTCACCTCGCAAAGTCCCCGTCGCCGCGAATTACTCAAGCAAATCGGAGTTAACTTTGATATGTTGCTGATCCGCAATGACAACCGTCGAAGCGCAGATGTAGATGAGTCGCCGGAAGATAACGAGGCTCCTGACGATTACGTGAAACGGATCAGTCGCATCAAGGCTGCGGCCGGTTGGGATGCATTGCGGGTGCGCAATCTGCCTGCTTTCCCGGTATTGGGCGCTGACACGACGGTGACCTTGGATGGCAAAATTATTGGTAAACCGCGTGACCGAGAGGATGCCACTGCGATATTGCGCCAGCTTTCCGGGCGGCAACATCAGGTAATGAGTGCGGTGACAGTCGCTTTCGGGGAACGAATTGAAACCCGGCTCAGCACGACAGAGGTTACTTTTGCCGTGCTTAGCGAAGACCAGATTCACCGATATTTGTTTACCAACGAATCCCACGACAAGGCAGGTTCCTACGGCATACAGGGAATCGCCGCCGCATTTATAAAACGTATTGAAGGCAGCTATTCCGGTGTAATGGGACTGCCGTTATTTGAAACCGCTGAACTGTTGCTTAACTTCGGATATCCCGTTCCATGAGCGAAGAAATTCTGATTAATGTCACCCCGCAGGAGACTCGTGTTGCCGTGATGCAACAGGGGGTCGCACAAGAGCTACACATCGAGCGCGGCAGTCACCTCGGCATTGTGAGTAATGTCTATTTGGGCAGGGTCAAGCGCGTGCTACCGGGTATGCAATCCGCCTTCATCGATATTGGCATGGAACGGTCCGCCTTTTTGCACGTCGCCGATATTTGGGAAAATCGCCATAATGGTGACGCGGCCAAGCCGATCGAAAAAGTATTATCCGAGGGGCAGAGCTTGCTGGTGCAAGTGGTGAAAGAGCCGATCGGTACCAAGGGAGCAAGGCTTTCCACCCAGATCAGTATGGCCGGACGTCTGGTTGTCTACCTGCCGCAGGAGTCTCATATTGGCGTCTCTCAACGGATTGAAGATGAGTCCGAACGGGAAGCGTTGCGCGCAAGATTGCTGCAGGTATTGCCGCCCGATCACACTGGGGGCTACATTATCCGCACGATGGCAGAACCCGCCTCGGACAAAGAATTGCTGGCCGACACGGAGTATCTGAATAAATTATGGCGGAGCCTGCAAGAAAAGGCGCTGACTTCACCTGCTCCCGCACTGCTGTATCGCGAGCTTGATATCAGTCTGCGTGTGCTGCGTGATTTCGTCAACGATGAAACCACGCGGATTCTGGTTGACTCGCGCGAAACGCATCTCCGCATGTCGGCCTTCGCGCAAGACTATATTGCAGGAGCACTGTCACGGTTGGAACATTATGCCGGTTCACGCCCGCTATTTGATCTGTACGGCGTTGAAGAGGAAATAGAACGGGCCTTGTCGCGTCGTGTGGATTTGAAATCCGGCGGTTATCTCATTATCGACCAAACCGAAGCGCTCACCACGGTGGATGTCAATACCGGGGGATTTGTCGGTGGGCGCAATTTCGATGACACAATTTTCAAGACTAATCTGGAAGCCGCGCATGTCACCGCTCGACAATTGCGTTTGCGCAATCTCGGCGGGATAATAATTTGTGACTTCATCGACATGGAGTCAGCGGAACACCGCAACGCGGTGCTGGAAGAATTCAAAAAAGCGCTGGCGAGCGACCGCACTCGAATAACAGTGAACGGCTTCTCCACCTTGGGGTTGGTAGAAATGACGCGCAAGCGCACACGTGAAAGTCTGGCGCACGTATTATGTGAATCCTGTCCGACTTGTCAGGGACGCGGCGAGGTGAAAACAGCGCAGACGGTTTGCTACCAGATTCTGCGCGATATTGTGCGTGAAGCACGCCAGTTTAATGCACGCGAATACCGTATCCTGGCATCGCAGCAGGTGATCGATTTATTTCTGGATGAAGAATCGCAAAACCTGGCGCAGCTTTCCGATTTCATCGGTAAGCCGGTATCGTTGCAGGTGGAGACGTTGTACAACCAAGAACAGTATGATGTGATTTTGATGTAGTCCCAATTCCCTCAAAACTAAGTTGAGGGAGTCTTTGGCAGCAGCGTTTCAGGCTCGACCAGACTTCCTGAAATTTTTACCCTCTTGTGCCGCGATTGAGCGCCGCGCAGCAATTCAACCTGACGTAAAGGTACATCAAAACTATTCGCCACAAAACGTAAGAGTGCTTCGTTGGCTTTTCCTTCAACGGGGGGAGCGGCAAGGCGAATTTTTAGCGCGTCACCATGTAATCCTGTAACCTCGCTGCGTTTGGCACCGGGCTGGATATGAAGGGTGAGGGTAATGCTATCCCCCTCGGATTGATACCAGCAGGTACTCATGTCAAAGCAATCTGACGGCGATACTTTCCAGCCAGGACATCGGAACGATGAGAATAAGCTGACATGCGATGATCAATATCAACACAGTGAGATCAATGTTGCCCAGTGGTGGAATGCGGCGGCGTAGCGGGGCGAGGAACGGGTAAGTGACAACGTTCAACAGTCCTTCAAAAGGGGAATGAGGGTTAAACCATGACAATATCGCCTGCACGAACAACGCCCCCATCAGCAGATAGATGCTGAGTTTGAGAAGTTTCACCGCTGCCCAGGCAAACAATCCAATCAAGGGGAATTCGGCGAAATTAAAGCCCTGGATGCCGATCATCGCGACCAGATAAATTACTTCGACCAAAAATGCGAGCAGTAAAGAAGCAATATCAAACCCTTTTACCGGGGGAATATAACGGCGCACACGCAAGACCAGAAAATTGGTCAGCGTCATGATGAATTCCCCCAGGGGATTGCGCAGAGGGGCCCGCAACCATTGCAGATGGAAACGCAGCAACAAGAGTGCAGCGAAAGGTTGTACCAGTGTGTCCAGCAAGAACAGCAAAGCTTCGTTCAGCATCTTAGTTTGCACCACCCAATTCATCGCCCATTTCTCTGGCACGTTCAGCTGCGGCTTTTGCCGCGGCGAGGATATGCTGCTTAACATTGTTGGCTTCGAGGCTGAGCAGAGCGCGTTCAGTCGTACCGTTTTTGGAAGTGACACGAGCGCGCAGCAAACTGACATCATCAGGGCTGGCATCGGCTAATTTCGCAGCGCCAAGGAAAGTGTCAATCGACAGGCGGCGGGCGTCATTATGGTTGAATCCCAGTTCGCGCGCGGCTTGCTGCAGGGCTTCAATAAAATAGAAAACATAGGCCGGGCCACTGCCGGAAATGGCGGTCACCGCATCCAGCATGATTTCATCCTCTACCCATAGCGTTGCGCCGACGGCCCCTAAAATACTCTGTGCCTGATCGCGGTGCGCTTGACTGACGGTGGGCAGGGCATATAAACCGGTCATTCCACTTTGAATTAATGCCGGTGTATTGGGCATGGCGCGAACCACGTTTGCCGAACCCGTCCAGCGCGACAAGTCTGCGGCACGGATTCCCGCGGCAATGGAAAGCAACAATTGCCCGTTCAATAGCGGTCCCAGCTGTTGGGAGACCTCGCTTAATTGTTGAGGTTTCACGGCTAGCAGAATGAGGTCGCTACCGCTGATTCCGTTCGATAGTTCGGCTGTGGTGCGAACGCCAAATTGCTGTTCCAGTCTTGCTCGATTGTCGGCGCTGATTTCTACCACATGCATTTGTGCCGTTGTAAAGTTTTGCTTGAGCAGTCCGCCGATCAGTGCGGTAGCCATATTGCCGCCGCCGATGAAGCTAATATTCATATTATTTTTTACCTTTCCCCAAAAATTGCCGAGCCGATGCGAACGATCGTTGCGCCTTCCATTATGGCAGCTTCAAAATCGTGAGACATGCCCATTGATAAAGTGTCCAACTCCAGACCGTGGGTCTGAAGTTGCAGCATTAATTCGTGTAAGCAGGCCAACGGTTGTCGCTGTGCTTCAAATTTTTCTGAAGGTGCCGGAATAGCCATCAGTCCTCTCAGTTTGAGCCGGGGGAACTTTGCCAACTCTAATGCCAGCTTTAAAGTCTCTTCCGCTGGGATGCCACTCTTGCTGTCCTCATTGCTGATGTTAACCTGTATACAAATATTCAGCGGCGGGAGAGTTTGCGGCCGCTGTGCCGATAGACGTTCGGCAATTTTTAATCGGTCAACACTATGCACCCAGGCAAAATTTTCAGCGATTAAGCGAGTTTTGTTGCTTTGAATCGGGCCGATAAAATGCCACTCTAATGGCAAATCGCCGAGCTCGGCCATTTTATCCAGCGCTTCCTGAACATAGTTTTCGCCGAATGCGGTTTGTCCTGCTTCGTAAGCAAGCCGAATTGCCGTTGATGGAAAGGTCTTGCTTACTGCCAAGAGCGCAATATTTTCTTCTTGCCGATGGGCAAGGTGCGCGGCTTTGGCGATAGCCGATTTAACGGCTTGCAAGTTGGAAGCAATTGCAGTCATAATCTAATCGTTGTTGGATATGCCCCGTGACCGTGCCTTTGCCCGGCCTGCGAATAAGCGAGGATTATAATGGATATTACAGAACTGCTTGCTTTTGGTGTCAAGAACAAAGCTTCCGATTTGCATCTGTCTGCCGGTTTGCCGCCGATGATACGCGTGCATGGCGATATTCGCAGAATCAATCTGCCACCGATGGACCACACTGAAGTGCATGCTTTGGTGTATGACATCATGAATGATGGTCAGCGTAAATATTACGAAGAAAACAAGGAAATCGACTTCTCTTTCGAGGTTCCCGATCTGGCCCGCTTCCGCGTCAATGCATTCGTGCATAACCGTGGTGCCGGTGCGGTGATGCGTACCATCCCTTCCAAGATTTTATCGCTCGCCGATCTCAAGGCACCGAAAATATTTGAGTCCATCTCTGATTTTCCACGCGGTATGGTACTGGTCACCGGACCAACCGGCTCCGGTAAATCGACCACGCTGGCGGCGATGGTCAATCACCGCAATGAAAACGAGATGGGGCATATACTTACGGTTGAAGATCCGATTGAATTTGTTCATGAGAGTAAAAAATGTCTGATCAATCAGCGCGAAGTCGGACCCCATACGTTGTCTTTCCAGAATGCCTTGCGCAGTGCATTGCGTGAAGATCCGGACGTGATCCTGGTCGGTGAAATGCGCGATCTGGAAACCATACGATTGGCGATGTCCGCTGCTGAAACCGGCCACCTGGTGTTCGGTACGCTGCACACCAGTTCTGCAGCTAAAACGATCGACCGTATTATCGATGTGTTCCCCGCCGATGAGAAAGAAATGGTTCGTGCCATGTTATCCGAATCGCTACGGGCGGTGATCTCGCAAACGCTGCTTAAAACCAAAGATGGCACAGGACGCGTAGCTGCCCACGAAATCATGATTTGTACGCCGGCAATTCGTAACCTGATCCGCGAAGCCAAAGTGCCGCAAATGTATTCCTCCATACAGACGGGAGGTGCAATAGGGATGCAAACGCTGGACCAGTGCCTGCAAAATCTGGTAAAGAGCAACACTATTTCTTCTGCTGAAGCACGAGGCAAGGCAACCAATAAAGACATGTTCCCGGGCTAACGTGAAAATTAAATATGTCGTCCCGGAGAACGAAATTCGCAATACGGGCCTTACCATAATCAGGAGTTCAACATGGAAAGAGCACAGGCCACTGAGCTGATTCACAACTTATTGCGCGGTATGCTAAGCAAGAAGGCATCCGACCTGTTTATTACGGCCGGTTTCCCGCCTGCCTTCAAAGTGGATGGCAAGATGACGCCGGTATCTCCCCAGTCACTCACTGCACAGCATACGCAAGAGCTGGCGCGCAGCATCATGAATGACCGTCAGGCTGCCGAATTCGAAGCGACTCACGAATGCAATTTTGCGATCAGCCCTCCCGGTATCGGACGGTTCCGTGTCAATATTTTCATGCAGCAGCAGCGTGTCGGCATGGTGATGCGGACTATTACGACAGAAATTCCCGACTTTGACAAAATGGGGTTGCCGCCCGTTCTGAAAGATGTGGTGATGACCAAGCGCGGACTGGCCATTCTGGTGGGAGGAACCGGTTCCGGCAAATCAACCACTCTGGCTGCCATGATTGGTCACCGTAACAAAACCAGCTACGGGCACATCATTACCATCGAAGATCCTGTGGAATATGTGCATGACCACATCAACAGCATTATCACCCACCGTGAAGTCGGAGTGGATACCGATTCCTGGGGGGCGGCTTTGAAAAATACTTTGCGGCAAGCGCCGGATGTCATTCTGATCGGGGAAATACGCGACCATGAAACGATGGAACATGCCATTGCTTTTGCTGAGACCGGCCATTTATGTCTGGCCACACTGCACGCCAACAGCGCCAATCAGGCCCTTGACCGCATCATCAATTTTTTCCCGGAAGAGCGCCGCGCACAATTGTTGATGGACTTGTCGCTTAACGTTAAAGCGCTCATTTCACAACGGCTGATTCCCAAAAAAGGCGGAACCGGACGAGTCGCGGCAATCGAGATTATGCTCAACTCGCCGCTGATTGCAGATTTGATCTTCAAGGGAGAGGTCAACGAAATAAAAAGTGTGATGGGAAAATCGCGCGAGATTGGTATGCAAACTTTCGACCAGGCATTATTTGATCTGTATGAATCCAATAGCATCAGCTATGAAGAAGCACTCAAGAACGCCGACTCACTGAATGATCTGCGCCTGAATATTAAACTGCATAGCCAGCATTCAAAAGATACCAATGTGATGTCTGGAATTGAACATCTTAAGATAACTTGAGGTAACTATGTCCAAGCTTCCAGCGCCCTTGGCTCGGCTTGCATTTCCGGTTATTGGTGCGCCCCTGTTCATTATCAGCACTCCCAAACTGGTGATCGCGCAATGTAAGGCTGGCATCGTTGGCTCCATGCCTGCCCTCAACGCCCGTCCCGAGGCTCAGCTGGAAGAGTGGCTGATCGAAATTACCGAAACTTTGGCCGCCTACGACCATGCCCACCCGGATAAGCCGTCGGCTCCCTTTGCAATTAATCAGATCGTGCATAAGAGCAATGCCAGGCTGGAACACGATATGGCAATGTGTGCCAAATACAAGGTGCCGATTATTATCACGTCGCTGGGGGCAAGGGAAGACGTCAATGCAATTGCGCATCAGTATGGTGCTGTCGTATTACACGATATTACAAACAATCTTCATGCCCATAAGGCAATTGAGAAAGGTGCCGACGGCTTGATCGCAGTTGCCGCCGGTGCGGGCGGGCACGCGGGAATCAAAAGTCCATTTGCGTTGATTCAAGAGATACGGCAGTGGTTCGACGGGCCTCTGGTGTTGAGCGGTTCGATTGCGACCGGCAGTGCAGTACTGGCCGCTCAGGCCATGGGTGCCGACTTTGCCTACATCGGCTCGACTTTCATTGCCACTGAAGAAGCGCGGGCTACCGAAGCCTATAAACAGGCTATCGTTGATTGTGACTCGGACGACATTGTGTATACAAACCTGTTCACCGGTGTGCCTGGAAATTACCTCGCACCCAGCATTATTGCGGCCGGTTTGGACCCCAGCAATTTGCCACAGAGCGATCCCAGCAAGATGAACTTCGGCGGAGCATCAACTAAAGCATGGAAAGATATTTGGGGGTGCGGACAAGGTATTGGAGCCATCACCAAGGTGCAATCCACCGCCGAGCTGGTGGCGCGCCTCAGACGCGAATACGAGCAAGCGAAGAAGAGGGTACTTGGGTAGTTTAGGTGGCCGGTGCCTCAATACTGTAATTGCATAAAAAAAGGACAAATCATGTTTAAAGCCATTTTATTGAGCAGAGAAAATAAAACGACCCACGCTGAGCTGGTCAATCTGGATGAGGCACAACTTCCCGAGGGCGAGGTGGATATACGTGTTGAGTACTCAACACTGAATTACAAGGATGCCCTCGCGATTACCGGGCGCGGAGCGATTGTAAAAAACTGGCCACTGGTGCCCGGAATTGATTTGGCGGGGGTGGTTGAAAACAGCCGAAATCCTGCATGGCAGCCGGGGCAGCGGGTGGTGGTAACGGGCTGGGGGTTGGGTGAAGACCGTTGGGGAGGGCTCGCACAAAAAGCCCGACTGAAATCCGAATGGTTGCTTGCCCCTCCCGAATCCTATACTGCACGCCAGACGATGGCAGTGGCAACTGCCGGATTTACCGCTGCGCTGTGTACCATGGCTTTGCAGCGTCACGGACTTCAGCCCGGTCAAGGCGAGATATTGGTTACCGGTGCAGCCGGAGGTGTGGGGTCGATCGCCGTTGCCTTGCTGGCAGGGCTGGGGTATCAGGTGGTCGCCTCAACGGGCCGTAGCAGCGAAGCTGATTATTTGAATTCGTTGGGGGCAAGTAGGGTGGTGGACCGGGCTGAATTTCTCCAACCCGGAAAACCCTTGCAAAGTGAACGCTGGGCCGGCGTAGTCGATACGGTTGGGAGTCATACTTTGGCCAATGCCTGCGCCTCGACGTGCTGGAATGGAGCGGTCGCTGCTTGTGGGTTGGCTCAGGGAGCAGACTTTTCTGCCACTGTATTGCCTTTCATTTTGCGCGGGGTCACGTTGTATGGCATAAACAGCGTTTATATTGATAACGCAACCCGCCGCCATGCCTGGGATTTGCTTTCGAAATACGTGGATGCTGCCAAGCTGGAACCCATGATTGTTGAAATCGGATTGTCTGAAGTGATCGAATATGCACCAGGTCTTATCGACGGCAAGGTACGTGGGCGTACGGTGGTGGATGTGAACAGCTAATTGCGTATTGCATTATATTTTGCATCCGACTATCTGAGTACCTCAATGGGAAATTTTGAGGGTAGGCTGGGCTGACGCTATGAAGCATGTTGTGGTGAACGGCCTGCGCCTTGAGTACCGTGATTATCCGTCTGCGGTCTCCGGTCGACCGGTTCTGCTACTGCTGCACGAAGGTCTGGGCTGTGTCGCAATGTGGCGCGACTTTCCCGAGAAACTGGCGGCAGTGACCGGTTGTCGCGTTATCGTCTGGTCGCGAGCCGGTTATGGCGGCTCACAGGCCTATAGTGAGGCAAGGACAGTGCGTTACTTGCATCGGGAATCTGAGGAGGCTTTGCCGGCCTTTCTTGCGGCGCTCAACATTAAACGTCCTCTGCTCATCGGTCATAGCGATGGGGGCAGCATTGCCTTGATTTTTGCTGGCGTGTTTCCTGATGTGCCCTTGGCTGTGGCGGTCATCGCACCGCATGAATTTGTCGAGGAAGAATCGCTGGCGGGTATTCGTCTCGCCCGTACTGCTTGGGAAACTACGGATTTACCCAAGAAACTGGCGCGCTACCACCACGATCAAACAGAACGTGTTTTTCTAGACTGGAATGATTGCTGGTTGTCACCTGAATTTCGTGACTGGAACATTGAATCGTATTTACCCAATATTCGTTGTCCTGTGCTGGCGATTCAGGGGGTGGAAGACGAATATGCCACTTTGCGCCAGATTGATCTCATTGCTGAAAAAGTGACTAGCACTCAGCTGTTAAAACTCCCGAAGTGCGGACACACTCCGCAGCGTGATCAAGAAAAGCCGGTACTTGAAGCGCTAGCGACTTTCGTTAATCGGGCTGCAGATAATTCGCCCATGTAATCATGGTGGCAGGCTTTGAATAAGGGTATCATTTGACTATTCCTGCCTCTTAAAATTCTAAATTCGATCCCGGCAGGAATTGCACGCAAGAACAAGATAACCTAAATGAAAATACTTCTTGTTGAAGACTCAAGAGCTGTTGCTCTGATAATGTCTGCCAAGCTCAAAAAATTTGAGCATGAGGTATTGCTTGCCGAAAATGGTCAGATAGCAATTGACCTGTTCATTCAGGCTGTTCCTGATCTCATTCTGATGGATATTAATATGCCGGTCATGGATGGGTTTGAGGCAACGAGTCACATTCGGGCTTATGAAACCGGCAATCAATTGGTATGGACTCCCATATTGATACTCACTGCATCCGATACTTTGGATAATCTGGTCAATGCCATTGATGCCGGAGCAGACGACTTCATCGCCAAATCCGCTCCGGAATCGGTGCTGCATGCGAAGATTAAGGCGATGACGCGCATTGCCGAAAAAAATAAGGAAATACTATTCAGCCGGGCCAAATATCAAAATTTATTTGACCATATGAGCAATGGTTTTGCATTGCACGAAATGATTTTTGATGAACAGGGCAATCCGGCCGATTATCGCTTTGTCGAAGTCAATCCCGCTTACGAAAAAATGACCGGATTCAGCAAAGAGAATCTCGTAGGTAGAACAGTATTGGAGGTGTTGCCTGAAACCGAAAGTCACTGGATAAAGAGTTTTGGTGAAGTGGTTACCCATGGTGAGCCACGTACATTTAATAATTTTTCCAAACAGCTTGGGCGATGGTACACGGTGGTTGCCTACCGCCCCGAAGCCGGGAAATTTGCAGTCACTGTTGAAGATGTGACTGAAAGCAAGCTGATCGAGGGAGCGCTGGCTGAAAGCGAGCAAAGGTTCCGGGATGCTTTTGAAACAGCAGCCCACGGAATGGCTTTGGTGTCAATCCAGGGAACGTTTATAAAAGTTAACCCGGCCTTGTCTGCCATGCTTGGGTACGATGAGGCAGCTTTGCTTGCTACTGATTTCCAGACGATCACCCATCCGGATGATCTGGCTGCGGACTTGAATTATTTGCACGACTTGCTTGAAGGTAAAATTCAGTCCTACCAGATGGAAAAGCGTTACTTCCACAAAGCGGGAAGGCTGGTCTGGGTGTTGCTAAGCGTATCCCTCGTTCGCACTAAAGAAGGCGAGCCGGTGCATTTCGTTTCGCAGATTCAGGACATCACCCAGAGTAAACTAGACCAACAAAACCTGCATCAACTGATGGCTGAGCAGAAGGCGATGCTTGAAAACGAATTGGTCGGTATTGCAAAAGTTAATAATCGCGCCATTACCTGGGCGAATCCGGCCCTTGAAAAAATGCTAGGATATTCATCGGGTGCGCTTGTCGGTATGCATACGCGCCAGTGTTATCCGAGTGCGGAGAGTTATTTGTCAATTGGCGCTTCCGCCTACTCGAATCTTGTTTCGAATAATATTTATCGGACACAGATCGAACTCGCTCGCCGGGATGGAAAACCTATCTGGGTGGATATAAGCGGCTCAACCCTGGATACGGAAAGTGGAGATTCTTTGTGGACATTTCTCGATATTAGCGATCAAAAGCGAGTTGAAGAAGAACGTATCAAATTTCAGGAAATCGAGAAATTTTTTCACAGTATTGACCAGCAAGTATTAAAAGGTGTGCATATCGTCGAAATTTTTCAGCACATTTGCGACGGGGTAACCAGAATATTCGACTTGCAATATGCATGGATTGGACGTAAAGAAGCGGAGGGCATTGTTTCAGTCTGTGCCGGGGCAGGCCCCTCGGGAAAATATCGCGACGAACTTGAGAAAATTGGCGTTCGTTGGGATGACACCCCACTGGGGAATGGTGGCACGGGAAAGACCATTAAAAACGGAAAGGTAGTGGGCGTTTTCAAGCTTTCGAATACTGACTTTCGTCCTTGGGCTGATGCAGCCAAACGCAATAATCTTGCCTCAAGTCTGAGTCTCCCGCTCATCATCAAGGACGAGGTCTACGGTGCTTTTACACTTTACTCCCGGTATGAGGATGGTTTTGATCAGCCTGATATTCTTCAGCGCCTGTCGATCATTGTCAGCCGCATTTGCATTGCTCTGGAAACGGCTGCAGACCAGCAACAATTAATGTTGCTGGGGTCGGCACTTTCGACCACAGGTCACGGTGTTTATATTACCGACAAGACAGGAAAAATCCAGTGGGTCAACAAGGCTTTCACTACTCTGACTGGTTATACGGGACCTGAGGTAATTGGTTTGTCACCCCGTGTTCTTAACTCCGGTAAGCAGAATGCCGCTTTCTACGAGGAGCTGTGGGAGACCATTTTACGCGGTGAAGCGTGGCATGGAGAAATGGAAAACCGGCAAGAGGCAGGGACGACAATATTTGTCCGTCAAACCATTACGCCTATACTGGATGAAGGGAGCATAACCCATTTCATTGCAATTCTGGAAGATATTTCCTCGGAGAAGGCGGCAGAGGCGTGCATCGAACACATGGCACATTATGATTCACTAACCAATTTGCCCAATCGGGCCTTGTTTCTTGATCTTCTGCGACAAGTGTTGCAACTGGCAAAGCGTGATAAACGCACCGTTGCCTTAATGTTCCTTGATCTGGATCGTTTCAAGTCGGTGAACGATACTTTTGGTCACCATGCGGGAGATTTGTTATTGCAGCAAGTCGCCACAAGACTCAGAGAATGTGTGCGAGATTCGGATACCGTTGCCCGGCTTGGAGGTGATGAATTTACAGTGTTGTTGCCCGAGATTGCCGAAAATGGTGATGCAGCCCATGTGGCAGAAAAAATCATTGCGGCCTTCGATACCCCGTTTGATATCGATGGGCATGCGATCCATTCTAGTACGAGTGTCGGTATTGCCATTTCCCCCACGGATGCTAGTGACGTTGAGGAAATACTGAAAAAAGCTGATGAGGCGATGTATAAAGCTAAAGAGGGTGGGCGAAACAGATTCGCTTTTTTTGATCCTCATTAAACAATTCAGTTAGTTTTGACTACATTGAATCAGGTACAAGGATTGTCTGTAAACCTCGCGGGTATGTAATGAAAAACAAACCACCTGAAAATGCCCGGTTCAATCTTTTGCTGTCTGTTGACGTTTAACCTGACAGCTTGGGGCTACAAATTGCTTTGTAGCCGTTCAGCGTTATTGGAACCTTGACTTCTTAAGTACACTCAACTTTCCCGTATACGATGGAAGTGGAGTTCGTCGATCTCCGGGTCAAAATCGGGTTCCAACGTATCGTGATACTTCGCCTTCTGCTCGTTCAAAAGCGTCTGATGCTCAGCTTCTTCGTCTCTAAGGCTCTGGATCAGTTGGCGAACTTCGACATCCTGAATGACCTGCAAAATGCTGTCATAAAATTGGTAAGCTTTAATTTCAGACTCCATTGCAACTTCCAGGGCCTGCCGTGGAGACATGTAGCGAATTGCTTTTCCAGTTTCCGGGGCTTCGATGTCGTTCTCAATCATATTTGCCTTGACGCGTGAAGGCGTATCGCCAAAAAGCAAACGTCTTCGTTCTGCAATTTCAGTACCGTGACGCTGCTCGTTTCGAGCCATCATGGTAAAGAAATTCGCCGCATCACCGGGGTACCGCTGTCCGAGTTGGTCTGCAAACACAAGGTAGCGGTCTTCCGCTTCCTTTTCGACTAGCACTGCCAAATCGAGTGCATCCTGTAAATTAAGCGTTGAAAAATCAAGTTGAATAGTCATTAATTTCTCCCGAGGATAGAGGTATTTCTATAAGGATAGGAAATTCAATTTCACTTAACAAGAGTATCCACTTGTTTTATGGTCACAGTCAATCGCCAAATTCTACTAAATCATTCCTGAGTGGATAACAAACGGTGTTTCCTATCCCTCCAGTTTCAATGACGCCATGTATCCCCAGCATAATTTGAAGAGGCTCGGATTTCATATGTAGTTAAGATTGAGACATTTTTTTGGGACTACAGCAGTCATTACTTCATGCCACAAGTTGGTTAATTTCTCAGGCAGTAATTCAAGCTGCAGAATTTGATTTTAATAAATCGATCACTAAATAATTCTTCACCAAAGCTTAATGTTGGCGCAAAATTGTACTGTGGAGTATCTTTTAAACTAATTATCAGTTCTGGCTGGATATATATTGTCCCTGAAGCAGAAACCCAAAAGATGGGCGAGTACGCCGCTTAAGAGAAAATCTATTTGGTTTTTAGCAATCCCTGTTAGTCTTATCGAGATTCTATTTTACCGATGGTTTTCTTTTGTTTTTATAAATTAGTAATTTGCCACATGCCATCAGCACACACTTCGAGGATTTAAATGAACTGGTTTTATCTTGTTATTGCAATCGTTTCGGAGGTTCTCGCTACATCAGCGCTGAAGGCCTCGGAGGGCTTTACGCATCCGGTGCCGTCGGTTATCGTTGTCGTCGGTTATGCATCAGCGTTCTATTTTCTGTCTCTGACTATTCGCGTGATTAACCTTGGAGTTGCTTATGCAATTTGGTCAGGGGTGGGAGTGGTGCTGATTTCTCTTGCTGGTTGGTACCTGTATGATCAGAAGCTTGATCTTGCGGCAATTATCGGTATTTCCTTTATCACTGCCGGAGCACTTATCCTGAATATTTTTTCTGATACGGTAGTGCACTAAATATTATGGCGCACATAAATAACGACCGATCCAGTAGTAAGGTCGTCCTGATTACAGGAGCATCATCCGGCATTGGAAAAGCTTGTGCAGAATATTTGCATGAACTGGGCTATCGAGTGTATGGTACCAGCCGGAATGAGATTGGCAATTTAACCACTGGTACATTCATGCTGATTCGCATGGATGTGAACAATGACCAGTCTGTTGCGGATGGCATTGACTTGATTCTTAGCCGCGAAGGTCGCATAGATGCGGTCATAAATAATGCAGGAATAGGGATCTCGGGTTCAGTAGAAGATACGGCTCTCGACGAAGCGAAGGCTCAGTTCGAAACTAATTTTTTTGGCGTACTGCGAGTTTGCCGGAATGTTCTACCTGTGATGCGGAGTCAGGGTGGCGGGCGAATAATTAATATTGGCTCGGTTGCAGGTGTTATCGGAGTACCCTTTAATGGAATTTACTCAGCCAGCAAATTCGCATTGGCAGGGTTGAGCGAGGCATTACGTATTGAAGTTAAACCCCATGGGATACATGTCACTTTAGTGGAGCCAGGTGATATCAATACATCAATGTCGTCACGCAGTCCGGAAACGCGAGAATCAGCTACCAACTCAATTTACAGAGGTAATCATAGTACGACGCGGGAGATAATGGCAAGGGACGAAGATGAGGGCCCACCACCCTCTGTGGTTGCTTTTCTGGTAGCAAACATACTGAAAATGACTACGCCTTGTTCACGCTATCGTGTTGGTCCATTCATGGAAAAGGTTGCAGTGCTCTTGAAGGTTGTGTTGCCTGCAACAATTTTCGAATGGCTTTTAATGAAATACTATAAGCTATAGCGCCTAGCTAGCAACCTTGGCGGATTTTGCCTGTGAAGCAAGGACATCGACCAATTTGTCGATTTGCGCCTTTGTGTGGTTGGCATTCATTATAAATCGCAAGCGGCTTTGTTTGATGCCTACCGCAGGAAATTTGACAGCATCAACATGAAAGCCTTCGTCTTTCAGCACTTGTGAAAATCTATCACATTCGCGCTCGTCGCCGATCAGCATCGGGATAATTGGAGTGAGTGTTGAAATCAGTCGATAGCCTAACTTCTCAACTTTCCCGACAAAATAGCGCTGGTTGTCCCACATACGCTGTCTTCTTTCCGGTTCGTCACGCGACATGTCAATTGCTTCGCTCACGGCAAATACTTGGTCTGGCGGCAACGTCGAGGTAAATCCGAAGGCTGAAGACGTCATTTTTAGAATTTCGGCAATGTAACTTTCTGTCGCGACAAAACCGCCTATCGCACCATAGGCCTTGCTCAGGGTTCCCATCTGGATCAAGCGTGGGCTGTAAGCGTCAAAATGTTCCGAGACTCCTCCGCCATGTTCACCCAAAACGCCTGTGCCATGCGCATCATCGATGTAGACCATCGCATCATACCGCTCTGCCAATTCAAGCAAGCCGGGCAGGGGGGCAATATCTCCATCTTGGCTGAACACGCCGTCACTGACGATAATTTTTTCCCGGTCAATACACGCTTTCAATTTGTCCTCAAGGTGATTGAGATCGTTATGCCGGTATGTGATCGAATCGGCTCCCGACATCCGAATACCTTCGCGGATACTGATATGATTGTACACATCGCTGAAGAACGTATAGCTATATTGTCGCTGTGGTTTGAATCCATACAGCCGCGCCAGTTGCGAGGACTTTACAAGGGAGGAGAGTACCCCGAGGTTGGTCAGATAGCCGGTGGCAAAGAGGACGGACGCCTCTTTGTGTTTCAACGCAGCCAGTTTTGCTTCCAGCGCACGGTAAATTTCAAGGTCTCCGCCCAGTAGCCTGGATTCGCAATTGGCCACACCGTATAGTTCTAGTCCCTGCCTGGCCTTGTCAATCAGTCTTTTGCTGGTGGCAAGCCCCAGATAGTTATTGGTGCTGAACGAGACATATGAGCGTCCCTCGCTGATGAAGGTGGGATCAGGCAAGGTGCTTGCGCTCGCGATCTCGTGGTGAACATCCTGCGTTTTTATCCAACTGTCAATATTCCGAAATTCTTCCAAGCGCCCCGCCCCCAAGTTGACTCGATTCAAAACAAAACCGCAGAAATTAATACTTATAGCTGACATGCTTTGATACAAAGCGGTACAATTATAACTGAATTGCGAAGCTAACCATACACCTATACAATTATAAAACCTATGAGTTCATTACCTGTTATTCAAAAAATGCTGATCGAAGAATATGGTCTGCCAGCAGATGCGGTCAGCGCCGATGCCGTGCTTGAGGAGCTTGGCGTTGACTCTCTGGCGACGATTGAATTCATGTTCCTGCTTGAGGATAAATTCAAGATACTTCTGTCGGGAGAGCCAGGGGCCGTCAAAACCGTGGGCGACATTGCCAGCATAGTTGATCTTCAAGTCTCGCAACAGCAGGGCAAAACCCCTGCGTCAAACTGAATCTATAACAAGCATGTTGTTGACATGGAGTTTGGCACACTCTCACCGAGAGGGAATCATCTAGGTTCTTTCGAAACTCTTATCGTCGTGCACGCCTACATGCGTGAAATTGAAACATTAGATATTGGAAAATAAAAAGCCGCATAATCAATTGATTATGCGGCAATTTTATTGGTGGTGATAGGTGGATTTGAACCACCGACCTCAGCGTTATGAGTGCTGCGCTCTAACCACCTGAGCTATATCACCAGAAGTTGAGTCTTGGGGGCGGCATTCTCCAGATTTACAGGTCTTTTGTCAATTGGCTTTAATCGACTGTTGGCAATCAGTTATCTTTAGTTTAGCGTCAGGGAATTCTTTTTGCATGTTTGTTATTTTTTCGATAACATCAGCTCCTGGAGTTTTTAGAATAAATACAGTAAGGTGCGTGCTTTTGCGCTCGCCTACATTGGCAAACTTCAAGCCTTTGGCTCTGAGACTGTCACGGAACTTATTGGCAGCGTCCTGACTTTTGAATACGCCCAGCGAAATGGCATTCTTCCATTTACCTTCATCCTGCACGACATAGAATTCTTCCAGACCTAAAGTTTTTATCTGGGCGACTGTCTTTGCAACTTCTGCACTGGTGTTGAGTGGAGGCAGGTATACCCAGTAACCGTTGGCATGCAGTACCTCACGTTGCGAAAGGGTATCCCCAAGTTGTAATGTATTTAAAGCGGTTGTCGCACGCGCAAGATCATTCGCCGAAAAATCACCCCATACCACACAGCTGGTATTGGCTTGAAGGGCGGGTGCGGGTGCCGCAGTTGTTTGAACAGATGACTGTGCCATGACGGCTGAGACCGGTGCGACGGGTAGCAGTTTTATTTTTTCCGGATAAAGGAGCGACTGAGCCTGTAAACTCTTGTTATCGCCAGCGCTGGTTACTCCCCATTGCATGACTGCCCAAAATGTCAGACTTGCCAGCAGCAGAATTCCAAATAGCCATTTCATATAATCACCTGTTTGGGTCAACTTTCACGCTCCATTATTTGCAATCCTCTTAGTACCAGATTTTCCACCCGTAGCAAAGGTAAGGTTAAGTAAGGCTGTACGCTGTCGGCAGCCCCCCCGCTCAATAGGCAGCGGGCATCGGGTACGCCAAGCAATTCGTATTGGCGAAGGATGGCGCCCGTGGTCGCCTGGATTGCACCGCTGAATATTGCATCGGTCGTATTGCGCGGGAACTTTTGCAAATCCAGCCCGGCACGATTTTTTTCATTCATCTCCAATTGTGCGGTACCGGTTGTCAGGCTGCGTTGCATCATGTCAATCCCCGGCAGAATCAGCCCTCCGAGAAACTCGCCTTTTCCGGACAGCGCGTCGATCGTGGTTGCGGTTCCGCAGCTCACAACCAGGCAAGCGGCGCGTTCATGATGCCATGCCGCGATGAGCGTTGCCCAGCGATCGCTACCGAGTTTTTCGGGGTGCTCATAGTTGTTTTGCACGCCGCATTGTGCGGCACAGGCACTCATAAATTCAACGGGACAGTTCCATGCTGCGCAAGCCTCGCGAACTTGCTGCGCGGCTTCTGCGCCGGCAACATTGGATATCAGAATTTTATTTGGTTTCGGCAGATTTGCAAATGCCTGCTTCAGACTAAGTCCGTCATTAATTTTAGCGGCACCCTCTGCCAGCCAATGGTCTGCATCGATATAGGCCCATTTGATACGGGTGTTGCCGATATCAATGAGTAACATTGCTTAGCCCTCGTAAACTCACTTCGCCGACGTTAAACCGCCTGAGTTGCTGCCCGGTTTCCAATTCGAGTGCGCCATCATTTGCCACACTGCGAACGATGCCGGACACGTTGCTGCCATCTGGCAATAATAGCTGTACCCTTTGATTTTGAAAGCCATGATACTCTTGCCACTCTGAGCGAAATGCAGCAAAGCCCCGTTTGGAAAATTCGTGCAAAACGTTACCCAGCTCAACCAATATGTTTGCAAACATAAGGTTGCGCTCAGGCACGAGCGATGAATCTCCCAGGATGTCGGTCAGGCTGGTAATGGGTTGATCAATGCGCTGTGCGATGGATTTTTGCAGGTCCAGATTGATGCCAATCCCCATGACGACGGTGCTTGGTCCAAGCATGTCACCTTGGGCTTCGATTAAAATTCCGGCGAGCTTTCCTTGTTTTCCCAATACATCATTCGGCCATTTAAGTTGAACGTCCTGGACACCCAAAGCGCGAAATGCACGAATCAATCCCACGCCGACTGCGAGACTCAGACCTGAGAGAGCCGATAATCCACAGTCGAAACGCCATAAGAGTGAGAAGGTCAGCGAGTTACCCAGGCCGGCGTGCCATGTGCGCCCGAGCCGCCCACGGCCACTACTTTGCCATTCCATTGCCAGCACGCTGCCGCTGGGGGCTGCGCTACCGTTTTCACTGTCCTGTTTTGCACGTTGCAGCAGCAATGTGTTGCTGGAAGTCCCCGTGTCAAGAGTTTCAATTTTGAAATCTTTTCCCCGTTCACCCATTAGCTCTTCGATGCGCCGGGCATTCAGTAATTGGAGTGGGTGACTTAGACGATAGCCGCGTCCACGAACACTAAACAATGTCAGGCCAAATTGCTCTATTCCCCGCAGAGCATTATTTACACTGGCGCGGGATATGCACAATTGCTGCGCCAATACTTCACCTGAATGAAATTCTCCATCAGCCAGCAAATGCAACAGTGTAAATGTCAGCGAACTGGGTTCTTGATGAGTGTTGAGCGTGGATGTCATTGAGTTTTCTTGCCTGTCAGGAAGGTATCAAGCGGCTTGGTAACCTGATTTTCACTCAGGAATGCCAAAATTTCATGCTTCCGATTCATGGCATCCTGATAGCCCAAGTCGATCAGGGCACTACAAAAACCTTTGTCGAAAAGCAGATAGCTCACCAAGTTGGCTCCGCTACGCCGCATCGCTCCGACTCCGCGAAGAAGGAAACGGATCGTCCATGGCAAGTTGGCGCGATAGCGTTCAGCCAGCCGGTCAATAGGTTGGCTGGGGACAATAACCATCGCGTCCACATGACGCAAGTTTACTTTTTCCCGGGCATCTTCCGATATCAGGCTGACGGTGCGATTAATACGTTGCAAACGTTCCAGGTCAACTTCGAGGCTGTCAAGAAAAATGCTGTTAAGCGCATGGCCGGCGATATGAGCCAAGGAGGGGTAATCAGCCATTTGTCTGCGCCGTGGGACGTCAGGCCCTCCTTGCCCTAATCCAATGATCAAAACGCGACTTGCTCCCAAGTGAAGGGCAGAACTGATCGGCGATATCTGGCGCATCGAACCATCGCCAAAATATTCTCGATTGATTCGTACCGCAGGAAAAATGAACGGCAGAGCCGAAGATGCCAACAAATGACGGATGTCAATTTTGGCTGGAATGCCAAGTCTTCGGGGACGTTTCCATGGCTGGATACCGGGTGCTCCCTGATAAAAACTCACTGATTGCCCGGAACCATAGCCGGATGCTGTGATACTTAAGGCATGCAACAATCCTGACGCTATATTTTCCTGAATTTTTTCGCAAGGCAGAGTTTCTTTCAACAGCGTTACCAAGGGGGCATTATCCAATAGGGAAACCCGGTTCAATTTGTTGAATCCGAGAGTGCCTAACAATAAGCCAGCTAGCCAGCGGGTGCTGTTATTGAACACTCCCACCGGGTCGGAGCGGTAAATATCGCCGCCCTGAAAACGTTTCCAGACGTGGGTAAGGTATTGAACGCCTCGGCGAAAGTTCTGGGCATTGACTGCCAGGGTCGTCGCATTGAGGGCGCCAGCCGAGGTTCCGCAAATGATGGGGAAGGGATTGTGTGCGTGTCGCGGCAACATTTGGGCGATCGCTTTTAATACACCTACCTGATAGGCGGCGCGAGCCCCCCCGCCGGACAGGATAAGCGCCAGCTTGTTTCCCATATCTGAGGATCGCTTCGGGTGATTAAGATTTTCCGGTATCGTCCAAATTGACCTCTGCGTGCACGCTTTCAAGTGCTTCCTGCAAAGTTTCCTCGGGCAATTCGTTGACCAGGGTTGACAGCATTTCAGCAGCTTCTGCGGCTTCCGCAGGCAAGTCGCGTCCATCTGTATTGGCCATCAGCACGGCGGCAGCTCCCGCCACTTTGAGCAAGCGGTTGCGTTCCAGCATCAGAATTTCCATTTCTTCTCGCAGCATGGAAAGCTCTTGTCCATTCAGTTGTTCTGGCATTTTATTTCCTATAGATTATTGATTCTCACGCCGGCCACTGCCAGCGCACTCATGTTGACGATGCGACGAACGGTGGCAGTTGAAGTCATGATGTGTACCGACTTGGCTGCGCCCAATAGCACGGGGCCGATGGTAGCTCCCTCTCCTGCAACCATCTTGAGCAGATTGAAAGCAATATTGGCCGCATCCAGATTTGGCATGATCAGCAAATTGGCTTCGCCTTTCAAGCGCGAGTTAGGAAACAAGCGCATACGCAACTCTTCCGACAGCGCCGCATCACCGTGCATTTCGCCTTCCACTTCCAAACCCGGTACCCGACTTTCCAGAATTTCACGCGCAACTGCCATCTTGCGTGCCGAAGCGTTATCAAAACTGCCAAAGTTGGAATGTGACAGCAGTGCCACCTTTGGCGTAATCCCGAAGCGACGCACTTCTTCCGCCGCCAGCATGGTGATCTCGGCTATTTGCTCTGCAGTCGGATCAAAATTGACATGCGTGTCGCAAACAAACAAGGTTCGGTTGGGCAGCCTCAATATGTTCATCGCAGCAAATACAGTCGCTCCCGGACGCAGGCCGGTCACTTCTTTGATGTAATGCAAATGGTCTTGTGGGCGTGAGTAAGTACCGCACAGCATGGCATCCGCCGCACCCATGCGAATCAGCATTGCTCCGATCAACGTATGTTTGCGGCGCATTTCCCGCTTGGCATATTCCTGCGTGACGCCGTTGCGTTGCATTAGCCGATGATATTCCATCCAGTAGGCGCGGTAACGAGGGTCATTCTCCGGATTGACGATCTCGAAGTGTTCTCCGGCATGGATGCGCAGTCCCAATTTGTGGATGCGCTGTTCGATCACGTCAGGGCGGCCGACCAGGATCGGCCACGCCAGACCTTCGTCCACCACCACTTGTACCGCGTGCAGCACCCGCTCGTCTTCCCCTTCGGCATACACCAGCCGTTTGGGATTCTTCTTGGCGATATTGAACACCGGCTTCATTAACAGCCCGGACTGGTAAATAAAATTCGACAACTGCTCATGATAGGCGGCCATGTCTGTCAGCGGCCGGCTTGCCACCCCGCTGTCCATGGCTGCCTGAGCTACCGCCGGGGCAATCTTGGTAATCAGGCGCGGGTCAAACGGTTTGGGAATTAAATACTCGGCACCAAAAGTCAGACTTTCTTCGCCGTAGACTGCCGCGACAGCGTCGGACTGTTCGGCCTCGGCCAACTCGGCAATGGCGTACACGGCAGCCAACTTCATTGCTTCATTGATGGTGGTGGCGCCGACATCCAGCGCGCCTCTAAAGATGTAAGGAAAGCACAAGGCATTGTTGACTTGATTGTGATAATCCGAGCGTCCCGTTGCCAGTATGGCGTCCGGACGCACCGCTTTGGCTTCTTCCGGCAAGATCTCGGGATTGGGGTTGGCCAGCGCAAAGATCAACGGGTTGGCGGCCATCTGCACCACCATTTCGGGTTTCAGTACGCCTCCGGCTGAAAGTCCCAGAAATATATCCGCTCCCGCAATCACTTCGTCCAGAGTGCGTGCTTCGGTATTGATTGCATAACGGGCCTTGTTATCGTCCATCTCTTCGGTACGACCCTGATAGACCACGCCTTTAATGTCGGTAACGATGATGTTCTTCATCGGGACGCCGAGTGCTACGACCATATCCAGACAGGCCAGCGCAGCCGCTCCCGCGCCGGAGGCGACGAGTTTGATCTGGTCGATCTGCTTGTTCACCACTTTGAGGCCATTGAGCAGGGCAGCGCCGACAATGATGGAGGTGCCGTGCTGATCGTCGTGAAACACCGGAATTTTCATGCGCTCGCGCAGCTTGCGTTCGATGTAGAAACATTCCGGGGCTTTGATGTCTTCCAGATTGATACCGCCGAAGGTGGGTTCCAGCGAGGCGATGATGTCGACCAGTTTGTCGGGGTCGTGTTCATCAATTTCAATGTCGAATACGTCGATTCCGGCAAACTTCTTGAACAGCACGCCTTTGCCTTCCATCACCGGTTTGGCAGCCAGCGGGCCGATCGGCCCTAGTCCCAGCACGGCGGTACCATTGGTGATGACGGCGACCAGATTGCCCCGTGCGGTGAGATTGCGTGCTTCGCCCGCGTCGGCCACAATGGCTTCACAGGCCGCTGCCACGCCCGGGGAATAGGCCAGCGCCAGATCGCGCTGGGTCATCATTTGCTTGCTCGGTGTGACTGAGATCTTCCCCGGCGTGGGCAACCGGTGGTAGTTCAGCGCGTCTTCTTTTAGTTTTTTATCCATGATTTTCCCCCAGTTAATTCTCAGGATTATAGCGTAATGGCATATTAAGAATCGCCTCAAGATAGAAGGTCATCACGGAGCCCCTAACTCTTGATATGGTTAAGTAACAAATTTGGTACAATTGTGCTTTTAAAATAACGAAGGTTAGCTGCTGGTTGACTGTATAGTTGACAGCTTACCCTGATGCGCGGATTCGGTGCGGACGGGCAGCACGTGTTATGATTTGAGACGAGTATATGCATTGTGCATTCCGCTTAAAACTTAATGAAAGCTGCAAACAGAAAAACATGAGTACAGTGGAAACCATACAGGATATCGCCAGCATTGTGGAACGCATGGTGATGAAACTAAGAGACGCGCCTTGACAAGGTCTGTAAAATGAAACACCGCGTCGTCATTACCGGGCTTGGCGTTTTTTCCCCCGTAGGCAAAAATCCAACCGAATTTTTTGACAATCTAATGGCTGGGCGATCTGGAATTAGTGTCTCTCAGGCCAGTTTTGCAGACAAGCTTTCCATTCGTATTGCCGCCCAAGTACGTGATTACAACCCCGCCGACTACTTCTCCAAAATTAAGCTTACCGGCATTGAACGATTCAGTCAGTTTGCGTTGATAGCAGCCGGGCAAGCGGTAAAGGATGCGCAGCTTTTACTTTCTGAGGAGGAACAGAGTCGCGCCGGCGTTTTTATCGGGAGCGCGATGGGAGGTGCGAGCACCCTCGAAGAAGGTTACGTCGAAGTGTTCCAGCGCGAAAGTCCGCGAATCAAGCCGTTAAGCGTACTTTTGGCAATGAACAATGCGGCAGCTTCCCACTTATCAATGGCCTATCATCTGCAGGGGCACAATGTCACGTTTGCCACTGCCTGTGCTTCCTCTTCTATTGCTATCGGTGAAGCCTATCGAAAAATCAAGGATGGTTATGCCGATGTGATGCTGGCGGGCGGTTCGGAATCAATGCTTACCCACGGAGTAATAAAAGCCTGGGAAGCGCTGCGTACCTTGGCGCGGGAAGATGAGCAAGACCCCGCAGCTTCGTGCAAACCTTTTGCCAAAGATCGTAGCGGGCTGGTGCTGGGTGAAGGTGCAGCAATACTGGTGCTGGAAGACGCTGAACGGGCTGTACAGAGAGGTGCACATATTTATGCGGAAATTGCCGGTTACGACTGCTCATCCGATGCCAGTCACATCAGCAAACCGGACTCTATTGGACAAACACGCGCCATTCTTGGCGCCTTACGCAATGCGGGAATGGTGCCGCAGGATATCCATTACATTAACGCCCACGGAACGGCTACGATTGCGGGTGACATTGAAGAAACCAAAGCCATCAAGCACTCAATGGGTGATCATGCTTACCGGGTGCCGGTGAGTTCCACCAAATCCATGCACGGACACCTGATGGGGGCAACTGGTGCGGCGGAATTCATGGCCGCTGTGCTGGCACTGGAACATCAAGCGATTCCCCCTACAATCAATCTGCATCAGTTTGATCCGGAATGCGATCTCGATTACGTTCCTAATGTGGGACGTCGCGGTGTCGAATTGAACGCGGTGATGTCTAATTCCTTTGCCTTTGGCGGGACGAATGCAGTGCTGATTGCCAAACGTTTTGAAAAATAATATTGAAAGAAGCGAAAGTTCACTGGAAAGCAGTTAGTGCTGCATCAATTTGTATTCTAGGTTTTGTGATGTTATTTCGCGGGTCTGTAATCGGCACGCCTGTTGAGGTTAAAGCATTCAGGCCTGCGACAATGGTAAGGTTGGTGTTTTTCTGTTTCATGATGGCCCAGGCACCTGCAACTTGGGGTGCAGCCATGGAGGTGCCATACCAAGCCTGATAAGCTCCGCCGGGAATGGACGAGGTGATTTCAGCACCAGGTGCCAGTAAATTAAGAAATGCCGCCGAATCCGATTCGCACAGAATCGCGTCAACATTTGAAATTCCAAGATTATTTCCGGCACAATTGTTATTGTAACTCGCCAGATCAAATGTCGCCCCCACACTGATTGCACTAGAGAGGCAAGCGGGCGCAGCCATACTGCTTGTGTAACCATCGTTACCCGAGGCGGTAATGGTGGGGATATTAACAGAGCGCAGGGTATCGATAATCGCTTTGATGGAGGCATTGGATGCGTCGCAAGTGCTTTGGTTGAAGAACTGCCCGGCCCCTAGGCTCATGTTGACAGCAGCAATGTGGAAGGTGCTGCTCAGTGCGTATACTTGTTGTAATCCAAGAATCTGGTCCGAGGTATAGGTCAACGCACACGGGGTTGTTGAGCCGCAATTGGAAACACTATCGAAGCGTGAAAAAACCTGAATGGCAATCAGCGTGGCATCTTTGGCGATGCCGGAAAAGGTGGCGTTGGTTCCGGCTGCAATGCCTGCCACAACGGTTCCGTGATCGCACGAACCCGGTGAACAATTTCCTGCGTAAGGCATGGCAGAGCCCACTGCAGTCGAATGTGTTGCTCCTCCCGGACAAACCGAAGTGGCACCATCGTTGACATTATTGGTTGAATAACAAGCTTCGGCAATCACCTTCCCGGTTAGAAAAGGGTGGTTGCTGTCGACGCCGGAATCGAGAATAGCGATCGTTTGCCCGGTACCCGACCCGCCACCGGAATAACCCAAATTCCATGCAGCCGAGGCTCCGGTTACGGCAACGCTTTGGGCATCAGAGGCCTTGGCAACCCGGTCTTCTTCAATAGAAGTGACTTCAGTTAAGTTGATCAATCCTTTCAGTTCGGAAGGAGTGACCTCAAGCGCCATGAAAGGAATGAGTGAAAAAAGTTTGGTTGTTGCCAGACTTTGTTTGGAAGAGCTAATCTTGTTCAATACCAGTAACTGAATTTCAGCGATATTTTTGCGTTGCAATGCCACGCCGTTTTCAGTTAATTTTCCTTCAGGTTCGAAAGAAGTTCGCAATCCGACAATGATTCGTGCCGAACCATTTTTGCTTGCCACTTGCAACAGGTTGTTGAGGGATCGGGTGATAGCCGGATCACTGCTCAACTTGAGCGGAACGCCACCATGAGCCGGATGGATTACCTCACCGCTATTTCCAGTCCAATATCCTGACATGACAATAGTCGACAACAAGGCAATAACAATTACGGGAAGCCAATCACCGATTCTGCGTAATAATCCGTGCTGCATCTGATCTTTAATTTGCTGGGTCATGAAAGTCTCCTGAAATACATTTTCTATGGCAGCGTCACGGTAACCGGCCCGGTGCTGCCAGCTGTTGTGGTCACCGTACCGCCAGTCTGGCTGTTGGGCGAACCCAATAAATCTGCTCCTGCCAATACTCTGCCCGTTACGGCGGTTCCGCCGGCAAAAGTGACAGAGTTGCCAGCCATGATGGTTCCCACAAAAATAGTATTATTCTGAACAGGGCCGCTAGCGGCGGGGAAGCTCACATCGCCCCCCAAAGGAGCACCAGCTGCCAGCCTCGGAGTACCAACTTGCCAAAAAACGTTCTTGGCCTGAGCGCCATTGAGGAGCACGATTTGGGTTGGTGTGCATACCGTTGGAGAATAGGTACAGGCGACGGTGGAGCCGGTTATGGTGAGGCTGCTCCCAATCTGGAAGAGCCAGATCCCGTTTGCATTACCAAAGGCATCAAGCGTGAGGGTTTCCCCGCTTCCCAAAACCATGGTGCTGGCGCTTTTGTAGATACCCGGCGTTAAATGCAGGCCACCCAATGCGCCGGGACCTGGGATCAAGGTAGCCCCTGTTTGCTGCGCAGCATCGAACCATGCGGTGTACAGGGCAGTTTTAACAGCTCGTATATTGGAATTAAATCCATTGCTGTTGGTGGCGAAATATCGGATCGTCGAACCGCTAATCTTCAGCCCTCCTGGAACATTGATCGGGCCATTGATGGTGTCTATCAGACCAATCTCCAGTCCGCAACTATCCACTTCTTCCGTACCTATTACCACCTGGGCAACGCCGGAGGCGGGTGATGCGGGAATCGACGTACACATTGAAACAGGTGCATCCATCGCTACATCTCCGCCAAACGTGGCACTGTTGGCAACGCCCGTGGCAATGCCGATGGAGGAAGTGAGTCCGGCTGATGTCGTTAATGCATAAGTGGATAGCACTGCAAGAACTGGAAGCGTGGCGGAGGGACCCACTGGAGCACCGGGAGTGCCAGGCGAATAGGCAAGGCCGGCAGCACGTGAAACGACCGAGCCACCGGGTGAACCAGCGGCACCAGTCGCACCTGCGGCTCCCGTAGAACCAGCTGCGCCGGTAGCACCTGTTGCACCGGGAGAGCCAGCCGCTCCGGCAGCACCGGTAGAACCCGTAGCTCCTGTCGCACCTGCGGTTCCAGTTGCACCTGTAGCTCCTGTTACGCCACCGCAGCCAGTCATTACTGTCATCAGTATTGTCATAGACCACAGCAGGGGTTTGTGAACGGATTTGAATTTGTTCATTTTGCTTTTCGCCGTAATTTAAAAAAGACACGAGTCACACAGTGTGCAGTATCAGAAGTTCTTGACTCGTACTCAGTACGTTAGGGCACAAAGAGAAAAAAATATTTTTGGGAGGCTTAAGGAAACAGCCGGTTTTCGTACAAATGGGGGGGCAAAATAAGTTCATGAAAAAGGCCGTCTTGCGACGGCCTTTTGTTTACTGCTTTAACTCCTTACTGCATTGTGGACCTACCTGATTAAGGGTATGTATGGTCAAGACCATCAGTGTAGGTCAGGGTAATTGGAGAAGAACCCGTTGCAGTCACGATAATATTGCCATTTCCAGTGTTACTGACGGTTACCGCAGCTGAGTCAGTGCTGGTAATCGTCATTACGCCATTGCCCGTATTGGTTGCAGTTACACCGGCGCCATTATTGATCACGTTAATCGTACCCGTACCCGTTTCAGTAGCTGTAACCGCAGCTCCATTATTGGTTACGTTTATGAGCCCGACGAAAGTAGAGTCGACAATTGTCGCGGTGACGGCACCTGCATTACTACCATATACAAAAACATTGGGTGTGCTGGCAGGGCCACCGAGGGCAGAACCGAGACCATTAGACCCGGCGGTCAGTGCAGTTCCTACTACTGGGTACACAAAATCATCATCGCCTGTGTGGGTGATGGTGATTGGGTCAGACCCTGAAGCAGTTACAGTCACGTTACCGTTACCATTGTTGGTCACTGTCACTTCGGCAGTGTCGGTGCTGTTAATTACCATCGCACGATTACCATTGTTGGTCGCAGTCACTCCCGCACCGGTGTTGACAATTACGATCGATCCGGTTCCTGTTTCTGTAGCCGTATCAAACCCAGAACCATTGTTGGTCACGTTGATGGTTGCGACATTGGTAAGATCGTTAATCGTTGTGGTGACAGCATTCGCATTACTACCGGAAACTGTGACGCCGGTAATAATAGGACTAGCGCCGATTGCGCCGAGGCTGGAGCCGAGGGCTACGGGGACTGAAGCAACTAAACCACAAGCTGCATTAGCAACATTGCCAATGACATTGTGGTCGAGACCATCGGTGAATGAGCATGCAATTGCGCTACCACCACTTGCAGTCACTGTAATGTTATTGGCTGGGCTGCCATGTCCTGCAATATAGGTATTGGTAACGGTAACAGCAGCCGTGGCTGTACTGTTGATCGTCATTACACCATTGCCTGTGTTGGTTGCTGTCAGCACACTGCCAACACCACTGTTTACAATGTTGATTGAGCCCGTTCCGATTTCAGTAGCTGCAACATGGTAGTTAACATTATTGACTATGTTGATAGACCCATCGCCTTTCAGCACTGGTGTTACGTTACTTGCATAGAGACCAGATACCGAAATATTGGTGTTGGCAACAGTACCCAGGCTACTGGTGATTCCCAATGCTGATGTTAAAGGGTAAACAACATCGCCATCACCATGAAAGGAAAGCTTAAGCGGGGTCGTACCCGATGCTGTCACTGTGGTATTGCCGTTGCCGGTTCTTGTCACTGCTACGGCCCCGGTGTCCGTATTGTTAATGATCATGGCGCCTGTGCCAGTGTTAGTTGCGGCCAAAACGCCAACACTGTTGGTCGCATTGATTGATCCTGCTCCGGTTTGAGTAGCTGCAACATGGGCACCCGTGTTGACCACTGTGATGGTGCCGACGTTAGTTGGGTCAGTGAGCACAGATGTTACATTACCAGCATTGATGCCGCTTACAAGAATATTGTGGTTGTTGGTGCTGGCGCCGAGGCTGGAACCGAAGGCAGTAGCGGCTGCCGGATAAATGTGGTCAAGACCATCGGTGTAGGTGAGAGCGAACGTTTTGGTTCCAACAGGTGCCGGGCAGTCAGAACTGGCAGCGGTCACGGTGATGTTGCCATTTCCAACATTGGTTACTGCTACTGCACAAGCAACTGAAGCGTTGTTGATTGTCATCGCGCCGGTGCCACTGTTGGTTGCCGCAAGCACAGCGCCATTGTTGACAATCGACAGTGTCCCTGCTCCGGTCTGAGTTGCTGCAACGTGAGCGTTCCCATTGTTGACCACGTTAATGAAGCCGCTGCCTGTTAATACAGGAGACACCATTTTTGGATAATTACCGGATACCGTGATGCTGGGGGTTGAAGGATCTATCGAATAAGCAGTGGCTTTTGCAGCGCCAACAGCTTGATATGCTACCGCGATGCTTGGTTTGGCGGTGACGCCTAGTGCTGAGGATACTGGGGCTGCTGGTGCCGAGGTACTACTTCCACCCCCGCATCCTGCCAAAATAGCAGTCATCAGTATTGTCATTTGCCACACCAGTGGCTTAGTAACTCTTTCGATTTTGTTCATTTTTTGTTTCTCCTAAAAAAATCCCGAAATGAGATCATAAAAGCCAACTGCGAATTTCCTGCATCGGCGAACCCCGGTGGATTACCGAGTGATTGAAGAATCCAC
>Ga0364866_10218_pt1 | contig 42298 bp, 38 predicted proteins | sample ExccelAu500001D3_3_FD_206913 | JGI IMG/M metagenome (GOLD analysis project Ga0364866, IMG submission 206913) | Enriched cells from Trout Bog Lake Hypolimnion, Wisconsin, USA - BchlTB.Aug13.5000.01.D3 | ecosystem: Environmental > Aquatic > Freshwater > Lake > Hypolimnion/Profundal zone | place...
CAACAGCTGAAGCTGTTGTACTCCAAGTCTAAACTAAATCATTCAAATCAAGCTGCAATGCCTCAGCAATTTTTTTAAATGCTAATACGCTGCCGGTGCGCTTGCCGCCTTCCATTTGTGCGATAGAAGCTAGCTCCATACCAGACAACTTAGATAGCTCTGTTTGGCTTAAGGCTCTGTACTCACGCCAAACTTTTATTTTGTTTTCACCGTTTAAAAGGCGTTTAACAACGTCACTAGGAACCAATTTGTCATCGTCGTGCTTAGCTTTTTCAATTGAAACGTCTGATGTTGTGGTCGCTTTGGATAAAATATGCTGATTGAGCTATATTTTTTATATTAAATATGACCGGTCTTACGTGTTTCTGGCAATGCCGATAAAATCGCCCTCAACGCCTTATTGACGGGCTTTGAGGTGGTAAAGATTTTAGCTATATCTTCATCTAGAGTCACATTTACCACGTTGTGGGCAAATCGATTAGGTTTTGCTTTGCTGTAATCAAAATTATATACGGGTAGTAAATCTTCAGTTTCTGTCTGCACGTTCATAGTTCTTTATCTCAGGATTCGTTGAAATTATAGCATAACAGGTGCCTAGGCCGAGTTAGGTTACCTAACTTAACCCGACACTCTGTTAAATCACTATCAATGGCTATGATGATTTTTACAACTACTTTTCAAAGTAACTCTGTAGACAGTGCTTATGCGTTTAACCTAAACACCTTTAACACTAATTTCTAACACTTGGCTCCAATGGCCTACTTGCTCGTCGTGGATATGATAAATAGCACGATATCTCCAGATAACCGCTGTGCCGGCGGCAGGTAAGGGCGTGTTGTCTTGATAGCCAGAAGACATACGAATGGTTAATAAGCTGAAAACACCAGTGCCGTGATCTGCTTCTATCTCTAAGGCGCTAGTGCCGTTGCTTTTCCAAGTTATGACAGGGTGGTCGCCTTGTATCTCGATGGTGAGTATGGGTTGTAAGCTTGTGGTATCAATGGCAGGCTTAACGGCTGCAATTATCCCTAAGGTTTTACCAATGGCTTCAGTGTAATTAGGGTGTTTTTTGATGCGAGTAATTAAGGGCCCTACAAAACCGAAGATATCAGAAAAAGGAGTGCTGGTCGGTGGCGCAGGTAGTGCGAGAGCGCTCGGCAAGGCTATGTCAGTATTGGCGGGGCCGTCACGTAAAATACGTTTAAGCGAGAAGATAGCGTGCGAGTAGTTTTGGGCGACTTCTTGGCTGTTAAGTAAGTAGTCAAACCAAGTGGAGGCTGCGGCTATTTTAGTTATTTCATTGCTAGTCAGATCTAAAATAGTCGCGTAATTAGGTAGTTGTGTACCGAGTTGTTGTAATAAGATGCTTTTATTAGCATCGTCAGTGGGTATAGAGCTAGAATTTGCCATGAATTATGTCCCGTTGTTATTGGTTGTTGAGAGGTTTTTGCCTAGTTAAATACAATAGCTGACTTATAGTGCCTTGTATGGCTAGTGCAAGGCAAGTTATTTTTATTAAGCATTTAAATAAAGATTTATAGTGGCCGTTAGCGCCCTATTTATCTGGATGTTATTAACGGTTAGTGAGCAATCACTGCTGATAATACCCACGTTTTCGCTCTAAATGCTTTATTACTTAGCTTGGAGCTGTCTATTTATACCGTGCTGTTGACTGTTAGTGACATGATGCTAGCTGTTTATGATGTGAAGTTGACTATTCACACTGTGAATGCCGGTATTCGAGCTTTGAAGTTAGTTTGGCACGAGCTGCGATGCGCTGTTCGAGTCATGAGATCGGGTGTCCACAGTAAGAAGCTGGCGTTGCTAGATGTGAAGCGAGCTATTCTTGGTGAGTGATGCTTCGTTCATGGTGTGGCGCTAGGTGTTCATGCTATGAAATAAGGTATTCACAGTCTGAATTTAGGTTGTCTAGGCATGAAGCGAGCTATTCACAGTAAGTGATGGACTGTTCGTTGTGTGGGTTTGGGTATTCATGGTATGTGATTAGGTCTATATGAGTTGAGATTTTATGATCAGGTTATGAGTATCGGTTGGCATACAACATAATTTGATATATTTTCTGGAATATTGACGAATCCTAATTCATGGCTATTTTAAGTTTGGAGTAAAACAGCTACAGCTGTTTTGGCTACCATTTTAAAACGGGGCGATTTATCTTAATCTTTCGCCCTGAGTCTTTCGTCTGTGCTGAAACTGCCCCAACTTAAGTTAGTAGCCCAAATTATGCCAGATGACGGCATTAGCCATAATGTTGATATGGTATACTCTATGGCAAAGCTAGATATATATTCATATACAGTGAGTTAAAAGCATTGCAACATTCAGAAAATTTAAGGTCAGGTCTCTTGCTTGTTACGGGCGCTCAAGGTTTTGTAGGCTTACCTTTATCGACAGCGTTGGTTAAGCTAGGCTATCAGGTGCGTTGTGCAGTCCGTGATCGTTTTCAAGTTAATCAAAGTCAAGAAACGTTATCCGTAGGTGACATTAATGGCGCTACGGATTGGGCTAATGCCTTAGTTGATGTCGCGGTGGTGATTCATTTAGCCGCTCGTGTCCATGTGATGAAGGAAACATCAGTAGATGCTTTGTCAGCTTATCGTAAAGTCAATGTCGAGGGGACTTTAAATCTAGCTAAGCAAGTGGCGCTAGTTGGCGTCAAACGTTTTATCTTTATAAGTTCGATTAAAGTGAATGGCGAAGGCACGGCCTTAGGTCATCCTTATACTGAAGAACAAGCGCCTGCTCCCTTAGATGCTTATGGGCTGTCTAAATACGAAGCCGAGTTGGCCTTGCAGCAATTAGCTAAAGACACAGGCTTAGAGGTCGTCATTATTCGTCCCACCTTAATCTATGGCCCGGGTGTTAAGGCTAATTTTAGAGCTATGATGCGCTGTCTAGCTTTATGCATTCCTCTGCCCTTAGGTAGTATTCATAATCAACGCAGTTTATTAGCCCTAGATAATTTAATCGATTTAATTCAAGTTTGTATTACGCATCCGGCGGCGGCTAATCAAATCTTTTTAGCCTCAGATGGTGTGGATCTGTCTACGCCCGAATTATTAACGGCTATGGCGGCAGCGCTCGGTAAAACCCCTAGATTATTAAAGTTGCCAGAAAGCCTATTAATGGTGGGGAGTGGAAGTTTTTGTCAGTAAGTACCATTAAGCCTTATTTAGATGTTAGTCCTCTAGCGACTGGCAATAGCCATGAAGCCCGTGAATATCGATTGCGTTGGTGGGATAAAAGCGTTGCGCATGGTGAGTGGAGTGGGGTTCAGGGTGCTGTGTTAGGTAGTTAGCTGGGTAAGTCAAGAATTTGGGTTGCATGATATTCGCAGCCCAATACCTATTAGATGCTGTTGGCTTAATGATGATAGAGCAATATTATTCATAGGTCTTTACGGCTTAAGTTATTACATTTTTGTTATAAAATCTCAGAATATTTCAGTGTATAAGATGTGCCGACGCTAGAAGGCGTATTATTTATCAGAGCAGAGTCTATCTCGGAAACGCTTTACTCGCTTACGAGACTGTGAAAGTATTCTTTTTATTCCCCTCTTTAGTAAAGAGAGGGGCAGGGGAGATTTGATCTATTAAAAAATTATTATTAAATATCAATAGTCTATGACTTAATAAAATCCCCCTCGATCCCCCTTTTACAAAGGGGGAAGTTAAAGTCATAATACTTTCACAGTCTCTTACGGTAGTAAAGCCTTATTCCGGCCTACAGTTTTGCTACAACTTTTGTCGTGTAGGGTTGTTATTTTAAAATACCGTTGAATTTAAATTCTGAGTGTTTGTTATATCCTAAGCTATCAACTTATAAGCCACTAAAATAGGCGGCTAATGCTTGCATGTCTTCTTCACTGAGCATATTGGCAATAGCTTGCATCTGACCATTCTTTCTTATACCGGCTTTAAAACTAGCTAATTGATTGGCTAAATAGTCGGCGCGTTGACCTGCTAATCTAGGGTATTGACCGTTACCCTCTGCATTAGAGCCATGACAGCCTAGGCACATGCTCGCTTTTTCTTTGCCGATTTTTGCTAAAGGTAAATTACTTTCTGTTTTGGCGGTGGGCACGCTGGAAAAATAAGCGGCAATATTTTTAATGTCATCATCGCTTAAGTTACTGGCCATTGCTTTCATAATGCTATTGCTACGCGCTCCTGATTTGAAGGCATTTAGCTGATTAATAACATAGTTGGGTTGTTGTGCAAAGAGATTGGGCGCTGGATTATGAGCAGCGTGTCCTCCATGGCCTATAGAACCATGGCAGCCTATGCAATTAGCAACTAATTTCTCTCCGGCTACTTTGTCGGCCGCTAAAGTAACGCTAGTCCAAATTAAAGCCGATATTAAGGCTACAAAAACAGAATATTTTAATGTGTTCATTGGGTCACCTCGGAGTTATAAAATTAAATATTAATTGATAATGGTCTAGGTTTGTCTTTAATGCGTTACTTAGGGGCAGATTGAACTATACAACTAAAGCTGGTTTTTGTGAAAGATCTATATGTTTAAATATTTCGTTATCTAGTTCTTGTAGTAGACTCAATGTCTTTAGTATTGCTATCATTTCGTATCTCCAAAATAGGGCTACCAAGGTGGGTGAGATTAAAAATACGGGAGGGAAGAGGAAATATAAAAATATTGTGTCTTACCTTTGTTGATATCTTAATATTATTATTAATTTCCCTCGCTTTTAATCACACCCTGTCAGGGTAGGATTTAATTTTAAATAATCTTTACTAATCAGCATTATCATGGAAAAAATAAACGTTTTATTTGTTTGTATGGCTAATATTTGCAGGTCACCAGCTGCTGAAGGTGTTTTTGTAAAGCTCATTAAAGACAGGGCATTAGAAGGATCTTTTAGAGTCGATTCGGCTGGAACTCATGCATATCATGAGGGCGAAGTTCCTGACGCACGTACACAGCAATCTGCACTGTTACGTGATGTAAAATTAGCGCATTTACGTGCTAGAAAAGTAGTGATGGGTGATTTTGAAGATTTTGATTATTTGTTGGTGATGGATGATGATAATTATGCTGTGCTAATGAATGCTTGCCCTGAACAATATAAAGCTAAAATTCATTATTTCTTAGATTTTGCACCGCATTTAGGTGTACGTGAAGTGCCTGACCCTTATTATGGTGGTACTTATGGCTTTGAGCGGGTATTGGATTTAATCGAAGAAGCATCGGTGGGCTTTTTAGAGTCTTTAAAAGCCACGGCTTTGAAATAAGCAACAGTTTTTATGTTTCTTGTAGGCCGGAATAAGGCTTTACTAGCGAAAGCGAGTAAAGCGTTTCCGGCATGTGCACTAAATATTTACAATAAATTAAGGTGAGAGCATGGCAATAATATCGAATACCGTAAGCTATATGGATGGGGATGTGGTGTTGGAAGCTTTTTTTGCTTTTGATGAAGCTCTAGTTGGACGTAGACCAGCGGTTTTAATTAATCATACTTGGGTGGGTAGAGATGATTTTGTAGCCGAAAAGGCGATAAAGCTGGCAGAGATGGGTTATGTAGGCTTTGCTGTTGATATGTATGGTAAAGGTATAGTCGGAACGAGTCCTGAACAAAACTCAGCCTTGATGCAGCCTTTTATGGAAGATAGAGTGTTGTTACAAAAACGTCTACTGGCTGCTTTGTATGCTGTTAAGTTATTGCCTTGGGTTGATGATCATAATATTGCCGCCATCGGTTTTTGTTTTGGCGGCTTATGTGTTTTAGATTTGGCTAGATCTGGCGCTGATGTGAAAGGTGTAGTTAGTTTTCATGGTATGTTGAATGCGCCTAGTCATAGTTTGGATAAGCCGATTAAAGCTAAAGTTTTGGCCTTGCATGGTCATGATGATCCCATGGCAACGCCAGCTCAAGTATTAGCTTTTGAGCAAGAAATGACCTCGGCGGGTGTGGATTGGCAATTGCACTGTTATGGTAATACCGCTCATGCTTTTACTAATTCAGTAGCTAATGATCCTGAGAATGGCATGGTTTATCGTACTCTTGCAGATCATCGTTCATGGCAAGCTATGAAAAACTTCTTAGTCGAAGTTTTTGCTTAACATTAATAGATATCTACTTAAAGAGGGATAATTTTAGCTAAAACAGATGCTGGAATTAAATTTTCGCCTTTAAGCTTTGTCCTTTTGTCTGCGTTTAAGAGAGCCCTGTCTAAAAGTGAACGATTAAGCTAAACTGCCCCATCTTAAGTTTTAGTCACATTTAATCATCAAAATTTTGACTATTTGGTATAATCCCGTGTTATTTAAAGTTGTAGGGCGCATTTATTGCATGGAATGAAGTGATGCGCTTAATTTTAGTCAAAAAACCATGCCGATAATGTACTACGGCACACTGTTTATCTAGGGATCAATGTCAAACTTCGCTAAAGAAATTATACCTGTCAATCTCGAAGATGAGATGAAACAGTCCTATCTCGATTATGCAATGAGCGTTATTGTGGGTCGAGCTCTACCTGATGTTAGGGATGGCCTAAAACCAGTGCATCGCCGCGTGTTATACGCGATGAGTGAATTGGGTAACGATTGGAATAAACCCTATAAGAAATCGGCGCGTATTGTCGGTGATGTTATCGGTAAATATCACCCTCATGGTGATACCGCAGTCTATGACACTATGGTACGTATGGCGCAGCCTTTCTCCATGCGCTATATGTTGATCGATGGCCAAGGTAACTTTGGTTCGGTTGATGGTGATCCACCCGCTGCAATGCGTTATACCGAAGTTCGTATGGCAAAAATTGCCCATGAATTGTTGGCAGATCTTGATAAAGAGACGGTTGATTTCATTCCGAACTACGACGAATCAGAAATTCAGCCTGAAGTATTACCGACTCGCGTTCCTAATTTATTGGTGAATGGTTCTTCTGGTATTGCTGTGGGTATGGCGACTAATATCCCTCCGCACAATATGACCGAAGTGGTCAGTGCTTGTTTGGCGATGATCGATAATCCGGATATTAGTATTCTGGAGTTAATGGAATATATTCCGGGTCCAGATTTTCCTACAGCCGCTTTCATCAATGGCGCTGCGGGTATTTACAATGCCTATACCACAGGTAGAGGCAAGATTTATTTACGTGCAAGATGTCACTTTGAAGATATAGGTGATAGTAGTCGCCAGTCGATTATTACCACTGAACTACCTTATCAGGTTAACAAAGCGCGTTTGCTGGAGAAAATTGCCGAGTTAGTTAAAGAAGGTAAGCTCGAAGGTATTTCAGGTTTGCGTGATGAATCTGATAAAGACGGTATGCGCATGGTGATCGAACTTCGTCGCGGTGAAGTGCCAGAAGTCGTATTAAATAATCTATATAAGCAGACTCAATTCCAGACGGTCTTCGGCATTAATATGGTTGCCTTGCTGGACGGTCGTCCGCATTGTATGAATTTGCTAGAGATACTCAGCGCGTTTATTAACCATAGACGTGAAATTGTTACACGCAGAACTATCTATTTACTTCGTCGTGCCCGTGAAAGAGCGCATATCTTAGAAGGTCTTGCTGTTGCTTTAGCTAATATTGATGAAATGATTGCGCTGATTAAAGCAGCGAGCAATCCTGCTGAAGCTAAAGAAGGTTTGTTGGCAAGAACTTGGGATGCTGGATTAGTTTCTTCTTTATTGGAACGCGCCGATGCGAGTCGTTCTAGGCCAGAAGATTTAGGTGATGAGTTTGGTATTTTTGAAGGTATTTATCGTCTTTCAGAAACACAGGCGCAAGCCATACTTGATTTACGTTTGCATCGTTTAACGGGTTTAGAGCAAGATAAAATCGTTAATGAATATAGGCAGTTGTTAGAACAAATTGATGAGTATTTGTTTATTTTGAGTAGTGACGTCCGTTTGATGGAAATTATCAGAGAAGAACTGGTTGCCATTAAAGATCAGTATTCCGATGCGCGTCGCACAGAAATTATAAAAAACCAGTTGGATTTATCTGAGCAAGATTTAATTACTGAAGAAGATATGGTAGTGACCATGTCTCATGAAGGTTACGTTAAGTCTCAACCTCTAAGCGATTACAAGGCGCAACGACGTGGCGGACGTGGTAAATCAGCGACTGCGACTAAAGAATTGGATTATGTTGATAAGTTAATTGTCGCTAATACTCACGATACGATTCTATGCTTCTCTTCACGCGGCAAAGTCTACTGGTTAAAAGTATATCAATTACCTGTGGCAAGTCGTGCGGCGCGAGGAAAACCTTTTGTTAATTTATTGCCGCTAGAGCAGGGTGAGAAAATTAATGCAATCTTGCCTATCCGTGAATTTACTGAAAATAAATTTATTTTTATGGCGACTTCGGCGGGTACTGTTAAAAAGACGCCATTAACCGAGTTTGAACGTCAACGTGCTACCGGTAAAATCGCTATCGATTTAAGAGAAGACGATACTTTAGTCGGTGTTGCCGTGACTGATGGTCAGCAAAATGTCTTATTGTTCGGTAGTACTGGTAAAGCCGTGTGCTTTAATGAAGCTGATGTGCGCTCTATGGGTAGAACGGCTTCTGGTGTTCGCGGTATGCGCTTGCATCCAGGCCAAAAAATCATTTCTTTGATTATTGCATCGGAAGGTACGGTGTTGAATATTACTGAAAATGGTTATGGTAAACGCACTAAGTTAGAAGAATTTACTTGCCATAAACGCGGAGGGCAAGGCTTAATTGCCATACAAACTTCTGAGCGTAATGGTGCTGTTGTCGGTGCGGTATTGGTTAATGATAACGATGAGATCATGTTGATTACCGATGGTGGTACTTTGGTGCGCACCCGTGTTGACGAAATTTCGGTAGTCGGACGTAATACCCAAGGCGTCACTATTATTCGTTTAGGTAAGAATGAAAAAGTCATCGGTGTTGATCGCATTGAAGGTTTGGCGGGTATCGATGATGTTGAAGAAGATGCAGATTTAGATAGTTCATTAGATGCTAATGAAGTGATTATTGATGAGGCAGATTTAGTCTCTAATGCAGATGATGAAATAGATCAAGAGTAGTTATGTAGGTTGGCTTAGCGATAGAGACTGTGAAAGTATTGTTTTGATTTCCCCTCTTTAACAAAGAGGGGTTAGAGGAGATTTAATCTATTAAAAATAATCACAAAATATTAGTAGCTTATGATTTTAAGAAATCCCCCTCTACCTCCTCGCTTTGCTCTTCCCCTTTTTTTAAAGGGGAATGCTAAAATCATAATACTTTTATAATGTCGGTGGCGTAACCCAATATTTAATTACTTAGTATTGTTTTGATAGATTTAATTAATGCGCTTGTGTTTATTTTCTGTATTTATGAACACTTAATGGTTGTCATGACCAGCGAAAAATAATACCTAACATGGCTAAAGAATTCCTTTTTAAAATTTAACGACGAGAAAATTATGTCCAGAGTATTTAATTTTAGTGCCGGTCCATCTGCATTCCCGGAATCAGTGTTGTTGCAAGCCCAGCAGGACATGTTGGAATGGCGAGACAGTGGCATGTCAGTGATGGAGATGAGTCACAGAGGCAAACATTTCTCTATGATTGCTGAAGAGTTAGAAAGCGATTTGCGTAGTCTGATGACGATACCTGACAATTATAAGGTTTTGTTTTTGCAAGGGGGTGCCTCAGCACAGTTCTCATTCATACCACAAAATCTTTTAAATGGTAAAACTAAGGCTTGTTATCTTAAAACTGGTGCATGGTCTGAAAAAGCCGTTAAAGATGCACAAAGTTATTGCGACGTGTTGGTGAGTGCTAGCTCTGATGAGTCCAAATTCACTAGTATTCCAGATGCAGCTACTTGGGAACTGGATGAGCAAGCGGCTTATTTACATTACACGTCTAATGAGACTATACATGGTGTGGAGTTTCAAAACATTCCTGATGCTAAGGGTTTAACCTTGGTTTCGGATATGTCATCGAATATCTTATCGCGTCATATTGATGTCAGTCAGTATGGATTGATTTATGCGGGAACTCAAAAAAATATGGGACCAGCTGGTGTAACAGTGGTCATAGTCAGAGATGACTTGATCGGACATGCTGGTAAAACAGTGCCTTCGGTATTTAATTATGCTGAGCAGGCAAAAAACCAATCTATGCTAAATACTCCGGCTACCTATAATTGGTATTTAGTGGGTTTAGTGCTGAAATGGTTAAAAGCTCAAGGCGGTGTTGCAGCGATTGAACAACATAATATTGCTAAAGCGACTAAGCTTTATCAAGCGATTGATCAATCAGCGTTGTATTCAAATCCAGTTGATGTTGCTGTACGATCACGTATGAATGTTCCGTTTATTTTAGCTGATGAGAGTTTGGATAAGCCCTTTTTACAGGCTGCCGAAGCTCAAGGTTTATTTGAATTGAAAGGTCATCGTTCAGTGGGTGGTATGCGAGCAAGTATTTACAATGCTATGACTGAAGCGGGTGTAAAAGCTTTGATAGATTTTATGGCTGAATTTGAACGCACTCATTAATTGCAACGTATCAATATAGACCCACGCCATGACCTCAGTGATCCCACTTTCTGAATTAAGAGACAAAATCGATGCAATTGATGAAAAGATTTTGCAGTTGATCAACCAGCGTGCGTCTTGTGCAATAGAGGTTGCTAAAACCAAAATTGCTCAAGGCGAACAAGGTACTTTTTATCGTCCAGATCGAGAGTCTTTGGTTTTAAGGCGAATTATGGAGTTGAATCAGGGGCCGATTTCTGATGTGGCGGCTGCTGGTTTTTTTAGAGAATTAATGTCGGCTTGTTTGGCGCTAGAAAAACCAATGGATGTCGCGTTTTTAGGGCCTGAAGGGACGTTTACTCAGCAAGCAGTTTTTAAGCATTTTGGTCATGCGGTTAAAGCAATACCGGCAACTACCATTAACGAAATATTTAATGCGGTGGAATCTGAGTATTGCCAATTTGGTGTAGTTCCTGTTGAAAATTCAACTGAGGGTGTGATTAGTCATACCTTAGATCGTTTTCTGATTTCACCACTAAAAATATGCGGTGAAGTTGAGATTAGAGTGCATCAAAATTTGATGGGTCATGCAACGAGTCTCGATGAAATAACCGATGTTTATTCTCATCAGCAATCATTAGCACAGTGTAGGCAATGGTTAGATAAGCACTTGCCTCATGCGCGTTTGACCGCTGTGAATAGCAACGCTGAAGCGGCACGATTAGCCTTAGATAATAAACATAGTGCAGCCATTGCGGGTAAGGTTGCTGCTGAAGTTTATAATTTAGCAATCATTGCTAAGAATATTGAAGATGAGCCAAATAATACCACTCGATTTATTATTATCGGCCAACAATTATCCTCGCCTACCGGCAATGATAAAACCTCATTAGTTGTTTCTACCGGCAATCAACCCGGTGCTTTATATAAGATCCTTGAGCCTTTTGCTAAATATGCTATAGGCATGGTGCAAATTGAATCTAGGCCTTCACGTCAGGGTTTATGGGATTATGTGTTCTTTATTGATGTAGAAGGACATAGTGAAGATAAGCTTATTGCTGAAGCTTTGGAGAGCGTTAAAGACAACGTTAAGATGTTTAAGTTATTAGGATCTTATCCTAAAGCTGTGCTTTAAATGGCAAGTAGTGTTTGCAATCATTAAATTCTGTTAATTAAAATCATGAATAATTCCGATAATATTTATACGCTTGCAGCAGCAGGCGTGCAGCGCCTCATACCTTATAAAGCTGGCAAACCGATTGAAGAATTAGAGCGAGAGTTGGGGCTTACTCAAATTACCAAGCTAGCCTCTAATGAAAATCCTTTAGGTCCAGGAAAAAAAGCCTTGGAGGCTATTGCTTCTGCTTTGTCTGAATTAGCGCTTTATCCTGATGGTAGTGGTTTTTTATTAAAGCAAGCTCTAGCAAATAAATATGCAGTAGACGATAGTCAAATTACCTTAGGTAATGGTTCTAATGAAATATTAGAGCTGGTGGCTAGAGCCTTTTTAACGCCCGAACACGAAGCAGTTTTTTCGCAACATGCCTTTGCGGTCTATCCTATCGTAACCCAAGCCGTCGGTGCGACGGCAGTTGTGGTTCCTGCATTAAATTATGGTCATGATCTGGATGCTATGCTGTTGGCGGTCACAGAAAAAACACGCTTGGTTTTTATTGCGAATCCTAATAATCCAACGGGGACTTTGCTGAGCCAAGCCAGTTTGGCGCGATTTTTAGATGCGTTACCTAATAGCTGTGTTTGTGTGTTGGATGAGGCTTATTTTGAATTTGTTAATAGCGCAGAGCCTATCAATTCGATAGCTTGGTTAAAAGAACATCCTAATTTATTAATCACACGTACTTTTTCTAAGGCTTATGGATTGGCTGGGTTACGTATAGGTTATGGTTTATCAAGCCCTCAAATGGCCGATATTCTTAATCGTGTGCGTCAACCTTTTAATAATAACAATTTAGCTTTAGTGGCCGCCTTGGCCGCATTGGATGATGATGAGCATTTGCAGCAAACTATTGCAGTCAATACTCATGGTATGCAGCAATTGGTCGATGGTTTTAAAGCCTTAAATTTAGCGTGGATTCCCTCGGCAGGGAATTTTGTTTTGGTCGATTTAAAGCAAGCTGCAATGCCCATTTATGAAGCTTTGTTGCGTAAGGGTGTCATTGTCAGGCCAGTAGCTGTGTATGAATTGCCGAATCATTTGCGTATTAGCATAGGTACAAAAACAGAGAATCAGTTATTTCTTGACGCCTTAACTGAAATATTGGCTGATGTTCGATAAGCTTTGTGTTATTGGTGTGGGCTTAATGGGAGGCTCAGTCGCCCGTGCAGCGAGATTAAACGCTTTAAGTAAAAATATCTTGGGTTATGGTCGTTTAGAGGATCTTGAAAACCTAGAAACTGCAAAGCGTTTAGGTGTTATAGATGACTATACGTTGCACATAGAAGAAGCTGTGCAAGATGCAGATTGTGTCGTTATTGCTACGCCTGTTGAATCTATTCAAAGCATACTTGCTTTGTTGCAACCTGTTTGGTCAGATCGAACGATTTATACCGATGTTGGTAGCACTAAAGGTAGTGTCGTTGCCGCAGCGCAGCGAGTTTTTGGTGTAGTTCCAAGTAATTTTGTATTAGCTCATCCTATCGCTGGTGGGGAACAAAGTGGCGTTGAGGCGGCTGTTGATGATTTGTTTGTCAATAAACGTTTGATTATTTCACCGCTTAGTCATACTCACAAAGCTGCCTTGCAAAAAATTCGAAGCTTCTGGGAACATTGTGGTTCTGAGGTGTCTTTGATGGATGTTGAAAGGCATGATGCCATATTAGCGGCCACCAGTCATTTGCCACATGTGCTGGCTTTTGCTCTAGTTGATATGCTGGGTCATCAAGATGAACAAAATGAGATTTTTAATTATGCGGCCGGTGGCTTTAGAGACTTTACGCGAATCGCTTCTAGCGACCCAACAATGTGGCGAGATATTTGTTTAGCCAATAAAAATGAAATTATCCCTTTACTGCAACAAACCAGAGTACAGCTCGAAAAAATACAGTCTCTGTTGGAACATGATGATGGCCAGCAGCTTTTTGAAATCTTTGCGTATGCCAACACAGCGAGGCAACGCTTTCTTAATCAGTTTGAAGGTAATATGACTAAAACAATTACATTTAAAATTCAGCCGGGCGGTATGTTGCAAGGTGAAGCACGAGTGCCGGGTGATAAATCCATGTCACATCGTTCTATTATGCTAGGTTCATTGGCTGACGGTGTTACTCATGTTAAAGGTTTTTTAGAAGCCGAAGATGCGCTGGCAACCTTACAAGCTTTTCGTGATATGGGTGTTGAGATTGAAGGGCCGGTTGATGGTTGTTTGACTATTCATGGTGTGGGTAAGCACGGTTTGAAAGCACCTACAAACGATTTGTATCTGGGTAATTCAGGTACTTCTATGCGCTTATTAAGCGGATTGTTAGCGGGACAGCCTTTTAATTCTGTGTTAACCGGCGATAAATCTTTATCTGGAAGACCGATGAAGCGAGTGACTGAGCCATTAGCACTAATGGGTGCTGATATAAAAGCGACCGAAAATGGCACTGCACCTCTTTACATTACTGGTAAGGCCGGTCAATTGCATGGCATTGATTATGTAATGCCTATGGCTAGCGCGCAGGTAAAGTCATGTTTATTGTTGGCGGGTATGTATGCTGATGGAGAAACTAGCGTGACTGAGCCAGCGCCTACTCGTGATCATACCGAGCGTATGTTGTCAGGATTCTCCTATCCTGTTAAGCAGCAAGGTAGCAAGGTCACGATTACCGCTGAGGGTAAGTTAACCGCGGCTGATATTGATGTGCCTAGTGATATTTCTTCTGCGGCTTTCTTTTTAGTCGGTGCATCAATTGCGCCGGGCTCTGATTTATTGTTAAAGCATGTGGGTATTAATCCTACCCGTACAGGTGTTATTGATATTTTGCGTTTAATGGGTGCAAACATTGAAGTGCTGAATGAGCGTATTGTCGGTGGTGAGCCCGTCGCTGATTTACATGTGGTTTATAGTCCGTTAACAGGCATTGATATTCCTGAGGCATTAGTACCCTTGGCTATTGATGAATTTCCTGTTTTATTTGTAGCAGCTGCTTGTGCGAAAGGACAGACGCGCTTAAGTGGTGCTGAAGAACTTAGAGTTAAAGAGTCAGATCGAATTCAGGTAATGGCTGATGGCTTGCAAATATTAGGTGTAGATGCACAACCGACTCATGATGGTATGGTTATTCAAGGCGGTGAGATAGGGGGTGGAACTGTGACTTCACATGGTGATCATCGTATTGCTATGGCATTTTCTATAGCTGGTTTACGTGCTAATGCAGATATCACTATTTTAGATTGTGCTAATGTGAATACCTCTTTCCCTGAATTTAAAGATTTGGTGCATCGCTTAGGTTTAGCCTTGGTTTGTGAGGAGTCTTAATGCTTGCGCCTGTTTTAACGATAGATGGTCCCAGTGGAGCGGGTAAAGGAACTGTTAGTCGTTTAGTGGCGAAAAAACTGGGTTGGCATTATTTGGATAGTGGTTCCATTTATAGGTCGGTGGCTATTGCTGTTCAAAATGCTTCGATCGATTTAGCTAATATCAGTGACATTGTTAAAGTAACGCAAGCTATGGTGTTAGAGTTTGAGTGTGGCGATAGCTTAATAGTTAAACTTAATGGCAAAGATATTACTAATCAGTTAGGGCTTGAAAGTACCGGCAATATCGCATCTCAAGTTGCTGCAATACCTGAGGTTAGGGCAGTATTACTGCAAAAGCAGCAAGATTTTAGGCGGTTGCCAGGTTTGGTTGCTGATGGTCGAGATATGGGTACGGTTGTTTTTCCAGATGCTGGAAATAAAGTATTTTTAACCGCTAGTGCTGAAAAAAGAGCGGAAAGAAGATATAAACAGTTGATAGAAAAAGAAATTGATGCTAATCTTACCGAAATAAAAAGTGAGATTGAAGCTCGTGATCGCCGCGATATGGAACGTGAAACCGCTCCATTAGCTATGGCGAGTGGATCCCTTTATATAGATTCTTCAGAAATGACTATAGATTCAGTCATTGAAGAGGTTTTAAATTTAATCCGTTAAGGATTTTTTCGTATGGCTACACTACTGTAAGTGTAGTTTTTTTAACTTTGATAAAGAAAAGGCTTGTTCGAGTTTCGATAAGCTTGGGAAATAATAAAATGAGCGAAAGCTTTGCTGCATTACTAGAAGAAAGTTTAACCAGAACCAAGATGAGTCCTGGTGCCATGTTGATCGGTACAGTCATTGATATTGAAAATGACATGGTTATTGTCAGTACGCATTCTAAATCTGAAGGCGTTATTCCTAAATGGCAATTTTTAAACAACGCTGGCGAATTGGAAGTTTCAATTGGCGATGAAGTTGAAGTTGCTTTGGATTTGTTCGAAGATGGTTTAGGCGCTACGCTTCTTTCTAGAGATAAAGCGAAGAAAAATAAAGCTTGGTTCGAACTTGAAACTGCATTTGAAAAAGAAGCCACTATTGTGGGTCAAATCACTGGCAAAGTTCGTGGCGGTTTCACTGTCTCTGTTGGCGCATTACGTGCCTTCTTACCAGGTTCTTTAGTTGACGTTCGTCCTATCAGAGATACGACTTTCTTAGAAAATCGTGATCTTGAATTCAAAGTTATTAAAATCGATCAGAAACGTAATAACGTTGTTTTATCTCGTCGTGCGGTTGTAGAAAAAGAATACAGCGCAGAAAGAGAAGAATTGCTGAAAACACTGGAAGAAGGTGCAGTAGTTACAGGTGTTGTTAAAAATCTTACTGATTACGGCGCGTTTATTGATTTGGGCGGTATTGACGGTCTGTTGCATATTACTGATATGGCATGGAGACGCGTACGTCACCCATCTGAATGTGTTGAAATCGGTCAAGAAATCAAAGTTAAAGTCTTGAAATACGACAAAGATAAAAACCGTGTTTCATTGGGCATGAAGCAAATGGGTGAAGATCCATGGCAAAACATTGCTCGTAGATACCCAGCCGGTACTCGTGTATTCGGTAAAGTAAATAACTTAACCGATTATGGTTGCTTTGTTGAAATTGAAGAGGGTGTTGAAGGTTTGGTTCACGTTTCTGAAATGGATTGGACCAACAAAAATGTTAATCCATCTAAGTTAGTTCAATTAGGTGATGACGTTGAAGTTATGGTTATCGAAATTGATGAAGAGCGTCGTCGTATTTCTTTAGGTATGAAACAATGTAAAACTAATCCATGGGATGAATTTGCAGCGACTCATAACAAAGGCGACAAAATCTCAGGAAAAATCAAATCTATTACTGATTTCGGTATTTTCATCGGCTTAGATGGCGGTATTGATGGTTTAGTCCATATGTCAGATATTTCTTGGGCAGATGATGGCGAAAATTCAGTACGTGAATTTAAGAAAGGTGATGAGTTAGAAACTGTTATTTTAGCGGTAGATTCTGAGCGTGAGCGTATCTCTCTAGGCATTAAGCAGTTAGAACAAGATCCTTTCCAAAATTTCTTAGCGACTAATGAAAAAGGTAGTTTGGTAAAAGGTACTATTAAAGAAGTTGACGCTAAAGGCGCAATTATTTTATTAGCTGATAATGTTGAAGGTTATTTACGCGCTTCTGAAATTCAACGTGATCGCGTTGAAGATGCTCGTACTTTACTGAAAGAAGGTGATGTACTTGAAGCTAAATTTATCGGTGTCGATAAGAAGAGCAAGTCAATCTCATTGTCAATTAAAGCAAAAGACCAAGACGAAGAAACACACACTATCAAAGATCATACACAGCAATCAGCTGGTACACCTACAATGGCTGATCTTTTTAAGCAGTTAGAAAAATAAATTAATTAATCAAGTAATAAAGAGGCTCTGCTTTATTGCAGGGCTTCTTGTTTTTTTACAGGATAATATGTGACAAAATCAGAGTTAATTGAAGCCCTAGCTAAAAAGAAACCTTATTTAGCATTGAAAGACGTAGAGCTCGCTGTAAAGTGTTTGATTGAGAAAATGAATCAGGCATTGTCTTCTGGTAATAGAATTGAGATTAGAGGGTTTGGTAGTTTTTCTCTGCATAAAAGACCTCCTAGAATTGGCCGCAATCCGAAAACAGGTGAGTCTGTGAGCTTGTCTGAAAAACATGTTCCACATTTTAAACCCGGCAAAGAATTACGTGATCGCGTAGACGATGCTAGGGATCAATATGAAATAGCAGATTAATCAAACTAACCTAACAGCATTGTCTATAACGCTTGGTAAGCGTTATAGACAATGCTGTTAGGTTGCTTTAGTTTGAATGATCTGTTATCCAAATAGTTATATCCTCAGAGTTGTTTTAACTGCCGATCGGAAAAATTATTGGCAGGAATATCTATTAATCGTTTCATAAGTTCTCAGGTGAAAACAACCAAACGTCCTTTCTTTGAAAAGATCAGGATGAATGGACATGTTTAGTATCTGCCCAAAGCTAAGTTTTGTAGGGGGGGATAAGCACCACAGACTGTGAAAGTATTATGATTTTAGCTTCCCTCTTAAAAGGGCGTTACATATCACACCGTAGAGACAGGTCATGACCTGTCTCTACATTGCGAACGATTTAATGATTATTTTTAATAGACTAAATCTCCCCTAACCCCTTTGCTAAAGAGGGGGAAATAAAAAGAATACTTTCAAAGTCTCTATCGCTTAGCTTAACCCGACTTACGTAAGCGACTTGTCCCTTGTGAAGTTGATAGCCGTTTTGGTGGATGCGTTGGCGCTTATCCATCCTACTGTTTATTTATATATCTATGTTGATACTGTGGGCAACAAGAAAGACTAACCTGTATAAATATCAGAATTAGTATCACCTAATCTTGGCCAAGCGGTTAATACAGCTTTAACAACCGTTGCTAAGGGAATGGCAAAGAAAACTCCCCAAAAGCCCCATACTCCCCCAAAGAATAAAATGGCTACGATAATAGCAACGGCGTGTAAATTGACGGCTTCGGAAAATAATACTGGTACCAGAACAACGCCATCCAATGCTTGAATAATAGAATAGGCAATGACAAGGTACATGAATTGGTCGCCACTAAGTCCCCATTGAAAATAAGCGACTGCTAGCACTGGAAAAGTGATAAGAGTCGCTCCTATATAAGGGATGATGACCTGTAGGCCCATTAATACAGCTAATAGCATAGCGTAATTTAAGTCCATACTTGTAAAAGTGATAAAGCTAACAAACCAAAGAATTAGTACCTCGGAAAATTTGCCTCTGACATAATTGCCAATTTGAACATCTACTTCTTCCCATACACGTACAGTTAAATGTCTTTGCTTGGGCATAAACTGCAGAAACCAGTCAATAAGTAATTTTTTATCTTTTAAGAAGAAAAAAACCATCATGGGTACTAAAAACAAATAAATCATGGCGCTGACTATGCCAACAACAGAAGCAGCAGATAAAGAAAGTACATTTTGGCCATAAGTTAATAACTCTTGTTGTATAGCAAAAGTCATTTGTTGAATTTTATTTTCTGAAATTAATTTGGGGTATAGTTCTGGTAAACGCATTACTAGTGTTTGAGTTCGGTTAATAATAACGGGGATATTTTGTATAAGTTCAACTGCTTGTTGTGAAACTATTGGCATCAAATAAAATAATAAGAAACCTAGGCAAGTCATGAAGCAAGAGAAAACTAAGTACACCGAAACTAATCGAGATAAGCCTAGGTTTATTACTTTACCTACCAAGCCTTCTAGCAGGTAAGCGAAGACGATAGAAGCAAAAACAGGCATCAATAAGTTAGATAAGCTGTAAATTAAAACAAAAGTAACAATTAAAATAATCGCTAAATAAATAGCTTGTGCATTAGGAAGTATTCGATTTAATGAAGCAGAAAAAAAACGTAAGCTTAAAGTGGATGTTTGGGTTGTCATAAAGATAAGAGTTTAGGTCTATATTTTTTAGGATATTTTACCTCTAAAAGTGTATTTATCGTTATGAAGTTTTTATTTGCAACAATACTCAGGTAAAATGCTCAGCGGCAATTAAGGTGGGAGTAATAAGTGTTAATTGATGTTTTTAATGGTGATGCAGATGGTATTTGTGCGCTTGTACAGTTACGCTTAGCAAAGCCTGCTCAGACTAAATTGGTAACTGGCGTAAAAAGAGACATTCAACTATTGAAGCAAGTAGAAGTTCAAGTTGATGATGTTGTGACAATATTGGATATTTCTTTACAAAAAAATCGCACTGATTTATATAGAATACTAAAGCAAGGCGCGTCGGTATTTTATGTTGATCATCATGAGGCAGGAGAAATTCCTCAACATGAAAGGCTGATCGCTTTAATTGATACTGCGGCTAATACCTGTACAAGTTTGTTGGTTGATCAATTTTTGGGTGGTAAATACAGGGCGTGGGCTGTGGCTGCAGCTTATGGTGATAATCTTATTACAAGTGCGGAGCGACTTGCTTTGCATCTATCAATATCGGCTAGGCAACTTAATGAGCTTAGACGTTTAGGCGTATGCCTGAATTATAATGCTTGTGGTAGTGTGGTCAGTGATTTACATTTTAGTCCTGATGTTTTATATAAGGAATTAGTGGCTTACGAATCGCCTTTTGAATATATGGCGGCTAATAATAGCAGCTACCTCCAGCTCTTAGAAGGTTACGCAGAAGATATAGCTAAAGCGCAAGCTGTAAAAGAAGAATACTGCACGGCCAGCATTGCACTTTATAGATTACCTGATGAGGCTTGGGCAAGGCGAATTAGTGGAGTATTTGCTAATGAATTGGCTAATAAAATGCCAATTCGTGCTCATGCCCTCATTAGTTACAATGCACTTGGAGGTTATCAAATTAGTTTGCGTGCACCATTAGTTAATAAGGTTGGGGCTGATGAGTTATGTTCATTGTTTGCAACGGGTGGTGGCCGTAAAGGTGCGGCTGGAATTAATCACTTGCCTTATGAAGAGTTACCCTTATTTATTGCTGAGTTTGAAAAAAAATATCCTTAACTTAATCGTTTAAGCCCCCTTATGAAAATAAAAAATACAAATATAATTTGGCATCATGCAAACGTTTCTAGGGCAGACAGGGAGGCGTTGCATGCACATAAAAGTGTGATTCTTTGGTTTACTGGTTTATCTGGGTCTGGTAAATCGACACTGGCTCATGCTGTAGAAGATTATCTTCATAAGATGGGTGTCTCAACCTATGTGCTTGATGGTGATAATGTTCGCCAAGGCCTATGTAGTGATCTTGGTTTTACTGATAGCGATCGCACTGAAAATATACGTCGAATTGGTGAACTGGCTAAGTTAATGACTGAGGCCGGAATTATTACTTTGACGGCCTTTATTTCACCGTTCATATCTGATCGTGATATAGCTAGGAAACTAGTTCCTTCTGGTGATTTTTTAGAAATATATTGTTCATGTCCTATTGAAACTTGTGAACAACGTGATGTAAAAGGCTTATATAAAAAAGCTAGAGCTGGTCAAATTCCATTATTTACTGGAATAGGTTCGCCTTATCAGGTACCTGAAAATCCAGAGTTAATAGTAAATACTCATGAGCAAACATTATCAGAAAGTGTTGAGCACGTGATTAAATTGCTAGTGCAGCGAGGATTGATAAAAATAGTCGACTAATATCTGTAACATAAATGCTTTAACTTATTACTGTATACGGTTAAGCAATGTTAAAATAAAAACAGTGAATGATTCACTCACTCTTCAAAGTTTAAGGAAATAATTATGATTCCCGTTATTTTATCAGGTGGCTCAGGAACGCGCCTATGGCCGCTTTCTCGCGGACAATACCCAAAACAATTTCTGCCGTTAGTTTCTAATCACACTATGATTCAGGAAACATTACTCAGATTGAATGGTGTGCCAGAATTAAAAGCACCGATTGCAGTTTGTAATGAAAATCATCGTTTCATGATGGCTGAACAATTGTTAGAAATAGGAGCAAAGCCAGCTGCAATTATTCTTGAACCTATGGGTAAAAATACCGCTCCTGCTGTCACAATGGCTGCTCTCAGCGCGGCGTCAGAAGAGGATGTTATACTCATTTTACCCGCAGATCATGTTATTGCAGATTTAGTTGCCTTTCATAAAGCGGTTGAACAAGCAAAAATTCTGGCTGAGCAAGGTTTTATGGTGACCTTTGGTATTGTTCCTAATCAACCGGAAACTGGCTATGGCTATATTAAAAGGGATGCCGTTCAGCATGGGAAAGCTTTTGGCGTGGCTGCCTTTGTTGAAAAGCCTGATGCAGAGACTGCAAATCAGTATGTGAGTAGTGGTGATTATTACTGGAATAGTGGTATGTTTGCCTTTAAGGCAAGAACTTTTTTAAGTGAGCTAGAAAAGTTTAATCCGGAGATGTTAAGTGTTTGTCGACAAGCATTAAATGCTGCAAAAGTTGATTTGGATTTTGTACGTTTAGACAAAGAATTATTTGGGACTTGTCCTGCTGATTCTATCGATTATGCCGTCATGGAAAAAACAGACAAAGCTGTTGTCATTCCACTGGATGCCGGTTGGAATGATGTGGGTTCATGGTCTGCTTTATGGGATGTTACCGATAAAGATACTAATGGTAATGCAATTAGCGGTGATGTTTTGACGGTTGATAGTCATAATTCGTTTATTCATGCTCAAAGTAAATTGGTAGCGGTTATTGGAGTAAATGATTTAGTGGTTGTTGAAACCGCTGATGCGGTGATGATTGCGCCTAGGGATAGAGTACAAGAAGTTAAACAAGTTGTTGATCAATTAAAGCAAAGTGGACGTAGTGAAGCTGACTTACATAGAAAGGCTAGTCGACCTTGGGGTAATTATGATCTAGTTGATAGGGGTGAGCGCCATCAGACTAAACGTATAATAGTCAAGCCAGGTGCTAAACTGTCTTTGCAGCGGCATCATCATCGCGCAGAGCATTGGGTGGTTGTTAAAGGTACAGCTTTGGTCACTAAGGGGGAAGAGACATTATTAATAACTGAAAATGAATCAACCTATATTCCTTTAGGTGTTGTTCATTGTCTTGAAAATCCTGGTGTTATTCCCTTGGAAATTGTCGAAGTTCAATCAGGTAGTTATTTGGGTGAAGATGATATTGTACGTTTTGATGATCAATATGGTCGGGCTTAGTACCGTATAAGATTTCAAATTAAGATTTAAGACCTATTTCTTATCTCTTATTAATTAAAATAATGGAAGTAGAAAATGAGCAAAAAAATTACTAAAGCTGTTTTTCCAGTGGCTGGTTTGGGTACGCGTTTTTTACCGGCAACCAAAGCTACTCCAAAGGAAATGTTGCCTATTGTTGATAAACCCTTAATTCAGTATGCAGTAGAGGAAGCTGTTGCAGCAGGTATTGATACCATGATATTTGTTACTGGACGTAGTAAAAATGTCATTATGGATCATTTTGACAAGGCTTATGAGCTTGAAAAAGAATTAGAAGCAAAAAATAAGACAGAATTGTTAGCTCTGTTAAAGAGCATTGTCCCGCCTAATGTTTCTTATGTCTTTATTCGTCAAGCAGAAGCTTTAGGTTTGGGGCATGCGGTTTATTGTGCTCGCCCTGTTATTGGTGATGAGCCATTTGCCGTGATCTTGGCAGATGATATGGTCGAAGATGGTACGCGTGGATGTATGGCGCAGATGGTTGAGCTTCATGATAAAAAGCAAGCATCTGTAATAGGCGTTGAACGTATTGATCCTGCACAATCGGCCAGTTATGGAATCGTTAAGATTAATGAGTTCGTAGAAAAATCTGCGCCAATAGAACTAATTGTTGAAAAGCCTAAGCCCGAAAATGCACCATCAAACTTGGCTGTTGTAGGTCGTTATATTTTAACTCCTGCAATTTTTGATAAACTTGAGCACACCGAACGTGGTGCCGGTGGAGAAATTCAATTAACCGATGCTATCGCAAGCTTATTAAAAGATGAAACCGTATTAGCTTATGAGTTTGAAGGTAAGCGTTATGATTGTGGCTCTAAGCTAGGATTTTTAATAGCAACAGTCGAACAAGCATTGCTACATAAAGACTTAAAAGATGACTTTCTAGCCTATTTAAAAGACTTTTGTAAAGAGCATAAGATCTCTTAAGATTAATTTTGAATAAAACTTGCTAAGAATATTAAGTGTTGGTGATTAGCGTTAGTAATGATTAGCCCCTATAAATTATAAGGGCTAATCATTATTTATTGCCTGTCTGCATGGGTCTTGCTTGCAATCTGAAGCATTATCCTTTAACTTAGTCCGACATCCGTAAAGGCTAGGGGTGCTTTTCGTTTCAATAGAGCGTAAGGCTGAGAAATACCCTTTGAACCTGACCCCGGTTAATACCGGCGTAGGAAAGCCCAGACTTCCCCTGCGCCTTGTTTTATTGTTATTGGAGTAAATACATGAGCGCTGTTCTAAATAATACTGCTGAGCCGACAACGGCCAGTAGTGTGAAAATTGATTCCTATCCGGCTTCTGAAAAGATTTATGTACAGGGCAGTCGTCCTGACATTCAAGTACCTATGCGCAAGATAAACCTGTCTGATACTCCCGTACATTTTGGTGCAGTAGAAAAGAATGGCCCGCTTTATGTTTATGATACTTCAGGTGTTTATACTGATCCTAATGTTGAAGTTGATTTAAAGAAAGGCTTAAGTGCTATCCGCTCAGCATGGATAGAAGAGCGTAATGATACTGAGGAATTAACAGGTCCAAGTTCAGAGTTTGGTCGTCAGCGTTTGGAAGATCCTGCTACGGCAAGTTTGCGTTTTGAGCATATTCGTAAGCCACGTCGTGCTAAAGCAGGCGCTAATGTATCGCAAATGCATTATGCAAGGCAGGGCATTATTACCCCGGAAATGGAATTTATCGCTATACGTGAAAATCAAAAAATGGAGGAAATGCGTGATTTATGGAAAGGTCAGCATCCTGGTGATTCTTTTGGTGCAGCGATTCCTGAAGTGATTACCGCTGAATTTGTACGTGATGAAGTGGCTAGAGGCCGTGCAATTATCCCTTGCAACATTAATCATCCTGAGTTGGAGCCGATGATTATAGGTCGCAATTTCTTAGTTAAAATTAATGGTAATTTAGGTAATTCTGCAGTGACTTCATCTATCGATGAAGAAGTTGAGAAAATGCTTTGGGGTATACGCTGGGGCGGCGATACCATTATGGATTTATCTACAGGTAAAAATATTCATGAAACCCGTGAATGGATATTACGTAACTCACCCGTACCTATCGGTACTGTGCCAATTTATCAAGCATTAGAAAAAGTTAACGGCAAAGCTGAAGATTTAACTTGGGAAATTTTTCGCGATACCCTAATTGAGCAAGCAGAGCAGGGTGTGGATTATTTTACTATTCATGCCGGTGTTCGTTTACATCATGTACCGCTTACAGCTAAGCGTATGACTGGTATCGTTTCGCGAGGCGGTTCTATCATGGCGAAATGGTGTTTGGCACATCATACTGAAAGCTTTTTATATACGCATTTTGAAGAAATCTGTGAAATCATGAAAGCCTATGATGTTTCTTTTTCCTTAGGTGACGGTTTGCGCCCTGGTTCTATTTATGATGCTAATGATGCGGCGCAATTTGGAGAACTAGAAACCTTAGGTGAGTTAACAAAGATCGCTTGGAAACATGATATCCAAACCATGATTGAAGGACCTGGTCATGTTCCTTTGCACATGATTAAAGTCAATATGGAAAAGCAGTTGGAAGAATGTGGTGAAGCGCCTTTTTATACCTTAGGTCCTTTAACGACTGATATAGCTCCTGGTTATGATCATATTACTTCTGCTATTGGTGCGGCGAATATCGGTTGGTATGGTTGCGCTATGTTGTGCTATGTTACCCAGAAAGAGCATTTAGGCTTACCGAACAAGCAAGACGTACGCGAAGGTATTGTTACCTATAAAATTGCTGCTCATGCTGCTGATTTAGCAAAAGGTCATCCTGGCGCACAAGCTCGAGATAATGCCATGTCTAAAGCTCGTTTTGAATTCCGTTGGGAAGATCAGTTTAATATTGGTCTTGATCCTGAAAAAGCTCGTGAATTTCATGATGAAACTTTACCCAAAGATTCAGCTAAAGTGGCGCACTTTTGTTCTATGTGCGGCCCTCATTTCTGTTCTATGAAAATTAGTCAGGATGTGCGTGATTACGCGACAGCAAAGGGTATTAAAGATGAAAATGAAGCATTGAAGCAAGGGATGGATGAAAAGTCCAAACAATTCCTCGAAGAAGGCGCTGATATTTATCATAAGGTTTAACAATCGGCTACTAGTTCAATGCGCGCCAGTTTGGCTTAAGCTCTCTTTTAGGTCATAGGTATCTACACAAATAATTGTTAGCATTCCCACGCGAGAACGATAACATTGTGGTGAAGTTCGTAGGGGCGTATTGCATACGCCCTTATAAAATAAGCTCTATAACATTGGACTTTCGATGTTGGGCGTATGCAATACGCCCCTACGGTGTTTTTTTATCGTTTCCACGCCGATAAGAAACTTGTGTAGATACCTATGCTTTTAGGTAGGGCTTTTTAATACAGGCTAAAGACTAAAGGCGAAGAGTTAAGTCTAGCTCTGCGCCTTAAGTTTTTTGACTCTAAGGCTTAATCTTTCTCCGCGATTATGTGGTAAGTATTACCTTTTATATAGCTGTTAATCACATTAAAGTGATTGCTTTCAAATTGTGCCTTAGTTGTTACTGGGTCACAGGTTCTAGCTAAAATGCCTTTCTTAAAACAGAAGCGGTTGACTCGTGTGGCAATGGCGCGTCTTAAACAACCTCCTCGTGGCGCAAGTAAAACATCAACATAAAGATGAGCTTTCGGTTTCATAACTCTATTCAGTTCTTTAAGCACTTTGCCAGGGTCAGGAAAGGCATGAAAGGAATGAGCAATATTGACTGAATCGAAATAGGCATTAGGATAGTTGATATTGCCTAGGTCTGCCTGAACTAACTTTACGCTTTTGTTACTTTTGAATAATATTTGGGCACCCTGGAGCATGCGTTCAGCGTAATCTATACCTATAATTTCTTCAGGTAGTTTGCCACCTAGTATTTTTTTAGTGAGTAGAGTTAAAGCTAGAAAAGTTCCAGAACCTATAGCGGCTTCTAGGTGTTTATTACCCAGGTTTTTGGCAAAAAAAGCTAAGTGAGTCCAAATCATTACTTGATAAGTACCCATTAAAATAAAAAAACCTCGGATGTCATACCACCATGAAGGGTCACGATAGGCGTCGGCACTTTTTGCTTGAGCGATAGGGTTGTTAGGGTTTTGCGATTCAAGTGTCATTAGGGCTCCTTAAGATGTGCTACAAGCTTATAGTGTATTGCGTTCTTAAATACCTAGTCGTTTACGAGCTATAAAGAATTTTAATTGTTGTAAAGGGTTTTTGTTACCTCCCCATAAATAACCATTTTTTAATCGATTCAGTCGAACATCGTAACAGGTGTAGTGAGGGACTGATTTAAGCTCTTTAGGATGTAATAAGGCCAAGATCGCCTTGCTAATAACGATACCTGTTGCCAATTTACAGCCACTTGAGATACTCGGTGCTTTGCGGCTATCAAGATCGAAAGCGGCAGGAAGTATATATTTGAGATGAAAGCCCGCTGGTGCAGCAGCCAAGGCCATTTTTAAGGCCTGTAGACCTAAATCATCTTTGTAATTAATATTAAAGTAGTCGTCAAAACTCATACCTTCTGGTTTAAATACTAAAACACCAACACCAAAGCCCATGGGTACGCCAAAGATGACCGGTATATTTCGTTTCATGCAAGTGTTAATGAGTAATCGGTGTATCTTGATTTCAAAAAACTCAACGGCATCAATAAAAACATCGACTCCAGTTAAGAAATCATCAACATTTTGATCATTGATGCCTTCCTCGTAGGTTTTTAGTTGGGCATCTGGATTAATATCTAAAGCAAGCTTAATCATAACATCCAGTTTTTTAACACCCACCGTTGACATGGTTGCACCGTACTGACGATTAAAGTTAGCCATTTCAAATGAGTCAAAGTCTGATAGCTTGAAATGCCCAATGCCTGCTCGTAATAAAGTAATTAAGTAATCACCTCCTACGCCCCCCATACCAGCAATTGCAAAGGTCGCATTTTTTAAGTGGGCTTGATCGGTGGCGCTAGTGATGCCATGGTTTCTGGAAAAAGCTAGGTCATAATCAAAAGTTGGCATGTTACAGTCCTGTTGATGGATGAAATAAAGAGATGTTTATACGATGTCTTAGCTGTCGTCTAAATTTGATTCTTTTAAATACCGCTCACGGTAATACTGATCGATCTCTTCAGGATTATGTTGATAGGCTAGAAACTCATCACGCCAGCTTTTTGCCTTCTCACAATGTGGATGGCATTGGTTTTGGATAGGACAATAGCGGCGTTCAATTTCATTAGTTATGGCTAAGGCCCATTGTAATGAACCATTTGCCCACTCACAGTATTCGCACCATACTTTATCGGCAAAGCGTAAGTGGTTCAATCGATGGCGATCAAAATTAAAATAAGGCTTAGGGTCAATACGTTTTTGTTGTCGAATCCAAAAATATACGACATTAAAAAACATGAGGAACAAATATAAAGGTAATAGGGCGCAAGCAAACAATAGGATCAGGAGCATGCCTAACAAAGGGCCTATGGCTCCTAAGCGTTGCTTATGGATTTTATTTAATTGACGAATACATTGATCAATATTAGCTGTTTTTTTAGATGTTGATGTGTCCACGACTGCTATCCTGAATAATATATGACGAATATTTCTGATTTTATTAGCTGATCTTAAGTGCCACTTTTACTGGAGAGTTGTTGGATTTCGGTACCCATTACTCGTGTACATAAATTGCGACATATATTCATTAGTATCTTATTGGCAAGGGTGTGGTCGTATTTCAATAAGCGCGACAAAGAAGCTTCATCAAGGCTTAATAGTTTGACGTTATCAGTCGCGGCAATAATGTCGGCAGTCCTTGGTACATGTAAGAAAAAAGAAATTTCTCCGATAACATCGCCTGGATAAATAACAGCTTGTAATTGACCATCACGTAATATTTCAAGTATGCCTGAGAGCAAAATAAACATGGTTTTTGCAGCATTATCTTTCTGAATAATATGAGTACCTTTTTTGCATTCAATAATGTGGCTTTTCTCTAACATGCGTTCAATTTCGTCTTGATCTAATGCGCTGAAAATTTTAGCTTCAGTGGTCACTAAGGGGTCTGCGCTGTCATAAATTTGTTTTAGGAAATCGGCCTTACCTAAAGTTGTTTGGCTGACTATGCTGGGATGCTGGGCAATTGTATTTTGTAGTACGTTCACGAAGCGACAATGGCTAAAATCTTCTTCTCTAGTTAACATATAAAATGGTGACCCCACGCGTTGCAGATGTTCATAATCACCGGTGATTAAAACCATCGGAATCACAAGGCCAATCCCTGGGTAAGAATAGGTTTGAGTAAAAGGTCTAAAGCCAAGTTTTAAATATGAATTTAGGTGGTGTGGTTCGCAATTAAGTAATACCGCTTCTATATGATGGTCAAGTACAAAATGCATAACTTCTTTATACATACGCAAAGTTGCACTCCCACCTCGATAATGTTTATCCACCATCAGTCGCTCAACAATACAAATCTGTTGTTGTTCCAAGGTTTCTAAAAAGGACGATAAATGATAGGCATCAATCATCAAAGGTGGAAAATCTTTATCGCGTCCCCAAAATAATCTAAGCGTACCAATCGCTGCGCCATCTTTGATCGCAATAACGGCTCTTGCATAGTCATCATATTCATCTCTTAATTCTTTAAGATCATGGTCGCCCATGTCTTTAAAGCGCCCCATGTGCTCAACATACACTTTGTAGCGTAATTGATAGGAAGCTTTTAGCTCTTCTTCTGTTGCTGAAAATCTGACACCGTCTTGCATATTTCACCTGCTTGATCGAACTGGTGCTACTTCACCCTAAGGAGATATGAGCTAAGTAGCAACAGTTGTTCAAATAAATAAGTTCGCCAAGTTCCACTCAATTAAGTGAAAGGAGTTAACTCAAGAGCTGCTTAACTTGATAGCGCCATACCATTATTAATACAAAATTAAGCGTGTATTGATGTTTTAGATTGTTTTTTACGTCTGATAGTACCTAGGCCTAATAAGCCCAAACCCACTAATGCAAGGCTGGTTGGTTCTGGTACGTTGGCATTGCCGAAGATAATGTCTGCAGAGCCGTTGTTTGAAAAAGTATTGCTTCCGGTGACCGGGTCTGTGCTTTTAAAAGTCAAGGTATTATATTGCCCAGATTGTAATGATAAATTGTAAAAAGGACTTGGATCGACGAAATAATTGTTAGCGGCTGTTGTTATTAAGTTTAGAGTAGTGCCTAAAGCAAAAGAGCCTTGGCCAAAAACAGTGCCGCCTCCAAGTGCAGAACCATAATAGGGAGGCCAAGCAAGTTCTTGTCCGGTACCTATGAGTGTAGTGCCCGTTGAGCCGGCAAAGATTGGTGTAAATACGCTGCTTCCGTCAGTTGGCAGGGTGCCTACGCTCATTGATGTAGCTCCACTGGTATAGTAAATACTTAAAGCTGAGCTTTGAGAGCTAGTGCCATCTGGATGGAATGTTGTTGTTCCTGCAACAGTAGAAAAAGTGCCATTAAATTGATCTGTTAGCCACAGACCTATTGGTAGGGTATAACTGTTACCAAGTCCGATATCAAAAAGTTGGCCCGCGTTCCAAAGAATAGACGCATTAAAAGTGCCATTAGTATTTAAAGTAACTATTTCATTGTAACCACCTACCAATTTGTCTCCAGTTAGGTCGCCGATGGTCGATGGGTTTTCACCTGAAACACCTGTGTTTGTAGGGTTTATTGTGAATGTAGGGTAGGCCATGGTGGTTGTGCTAGTGATAGCCAGAGTTGCTGTTAATGCTAGTGATAGCAACGATTTATTAAAGTTATTCATAGATTTCTCCAAAAGTAATCAACTCGTTAACAGACATAGCATCTGTCTTAGGGTTAGAAGGTAGGTCAATTTAAAACTGCCGGTGAATTTGGTGGTAAGGACGCCGGGGTACAAATACTGTACATTGTGTTGAAAGCACAATTTATGCCAGATATAATAAAAGCTAATAGTTACAGTTTATTGGAGTAATCTGTTTGAGATAAAGACTAAGCTTAGGTTATCGATTGTCAGAGTTGTAAAAAAAATAGACACTTTTGACGTTAGTATTGATTCAAAAGCGCTAACAATTATCAGTGTTTTATGTTGCTTGATGGCCGTAACAGTCTATGTTTTATGAGATTTAACAACGGATGATGAGGTTACGATTTTGATTTTATGATTAGGTAGGATTGTTTTTTGTGAAAAATTAGAATGATAGGTCAGATTGGCGTGTAAAAAATTCTGACGCTATTGGACTGATTCTTTAGAAATCGACTGATGATAATCGTCTGCTTTTAAATAGCTTAACAACTTACGTTGAGACACAATAAAAAACGAATATTTTTGACTCTTTTTTGGGGGGTAATCTAATCGGCAGCTTAGCATAATAATACTTATGCTTATTTTCGAGGTATTGATAGCTTTTATTTAGTTGGCTTTTAAGGTACTAAGTCTGAGCAATTCATGTCGAGATTATTAGTTTTGATATATGTTCCAATCAATCATAGAGTGCAATAAAAATCAATTTGTAGCTTTGTTGTTAAGTGGGAGCGACTTTAGTTTCATGTAGTTGGCTCCCACTGTAAGCTATATCTTCAAATTTTTAGTTGAAAGTTGTGCCAGGTGTGGCAGGCAAAACTGGCATTTTTTGTTTAGGGAATTCACCTGTTAAACTATTTAAAAAAGCCACAATATCTGCAACTTGCTCTTTAGTTAAATCTTTGTCTAGTTGCAGTTTTCCCATAATGAGTACAGCTTCATCTAAAGTTTTAACGGAACCGTTATGAAAATAAGGAGCAGTTAAAGCAATATTGCGTAAAGTTGGGACTTTCCATAAATGCTCGTCTTCGGCTTTTTTGGTCACTTCTGCTAGTCCTTTATCATTTTTAAAATGATATTTGGCAGCAAAATAAGGATTGCTATGCATAGGGAAAGGTTGGAACATGCCAGGGCCATTAAATGCTGGGCCACTATGGCAGCTAGTACAGCCTAACTCTTGAGCGCTATTCATTCCGCGCACTTGTTGTTCTGTCAAAGCAGATTTATCGCCTGCGACGTACTTATCATAAGGGCTGTGAGGAGTGATTAAGGTTCTTTCATAAGCGGCAATGGCTTTAGTCGCGTTGTCTTTAGAAATAGAATCTTTGCCAAATGCGAGTTCAAAAGCTTTAGCGTAACCATCGATGCTTTTTAAGCGGGCAACGACTTCATCCCAACTTTTCATACCCATTTCAATAGGGTTGGTAACAGGTCCTGCTGCTTGCGCTTCAAGACTAGCTGCTCTGCCATCCCAAAATTGAACAGCGTTAAAAGCTGAATTCCAAACGGTAGGTGCACTGCGACCACCGGTTTGACCATTTACGCCCATAGAGTTAGGACGATTGTCTTCGCCACCTAACATAGTATTGTGGCAAGAGGCGCAAGAGACAGTGCCAGTAGAAGAAAGGCGAGGGTCATGATAAAGCATTTTGCCTAGTTCAATTTTTTCTTCTGTCGTTGGGTTGTCAGCAGGAGCGGGTGCTGAAGTGGGTAATGTTTCCCAAGCCGTCGCTACGGAAATAGAACCTATTAAGGTTAGCGCTGTTACCAGTGCACGAATTTTAAACATACTATCCTCCAAATATAATTTTATGTGTGATCAGTTTGAGGCCGATTTTGTTCTTTGTAGCCTAATTATCGTCCGGTTAACTTATATACCGCTTTGAATTGTAAAATATAAAGCTAACAAGATACAATTAAATTACTATACTGACACTAGATAAGTTATTTTTTAGCTAAAAATGAACTGGTTTCATGTAAATTATGGTGCTCTTATACAGTGTATATAATGTTTATTTGTAGGGGCGAATTTACGTGGCGAATGAATTCGCCCCTACAAGATCAACATCTTTGTATCAAGGCTATCATCAGGCTACACATTATAATATTTCGATTTTGATCAAAAATAATATTCATTAATTAATTAATAAGCATAAATAATGAAATGATAAACAATAGTCCCATTCATTATGTCGATTTTATTAAACCGCTTCAGTTATGATGCTTCGAATAAAATGTTTTTTTGTGTTGTTACTGCTTATGATTTTAGATACGGCACCCGTTCCAGTGGTCGGTTTTATTGCCATGTATGTATTATTAGCAAGACCTTTGTGGTTTAAAATTCTTGTTGATAAGCTTTATGGGGCATAGTTTTAACGCCAGCCTGGCAGCCAACAGCTAAGGTCTTTTAGTTCCCTCCAATCAAGTTCATATTGGTTATGGTTAATGACAGCTTCTAATAGGCAGGAGATGATTTGTTCTTGCTCATCTCTAATGACTTCAGTGACTATAAAGTGCTTTTCTTTATGATGTGGATTTACCGAGGTCCATTTGCTGAGTATTAGTTTTTCAGGATTAATTTGCGTGCAGGCTGGCTTAGTCATGATGTGAGCTAATTTCTGTTAAAGCTGATAAAAGTTCTGAATATTCAAAATGAAAATTTTCAGCTAACAAGCGCTCAGGTAATACCCGCTGGCTTGCTAAGATTAAATCTGACCTTTCACCTAAGAGCATTTTTAATAGCCATGCAGGTGCCGGTAATAAAGCAGGGCGCTTTAAATGCTTGGACAAAATTTTTGTAAAATCACTATTTGTCACTGGATGAGGTGCTGTTGCATTGTAAGCGCCTTGCATAGACTTATTGTTGATCATGAATTTTGCGATATTGACCCAATCGGCTCTATGTATCCATGACATCCATTGCTGACCATTGCCCAGAATTCCGCCTAATCCTAATTTGAAAGGAATTTGCATTCGTTGCAATAAGCCTCCGTCATGGCCTAATACTAACCCCGTTCTAATCAGGCAAACTCTGACGCCAAATTTTTCTGCTTGAAGCGCGGTGCTTTCCCAGTCGGCACATAAGCGCTGTGAAAAATCAGCTTGTACAGGCGATGATTCGTTTAATTCCTGATTGCCTTGAGCGCCATAATAGCCAATTGCAGAACTGCTGATAAATAATTCGGGTTTAATGCTGGCTTGTTCTATGTAAGTTATTAATTGTTCGGTGAGCGTAATTCTGCTGTCTCTGATTAATTGTTTTCGGGCATCGCTCCAATGATTGTCAAAAATGGCTGCGCCAGCAAGATTAATAATGATTTCAAAGTTATGGTCTGGCTTCAATAGATCGATATTCGATAATGCTGTTACTTCATTGTTGAATATTTTATTGATAGTGTCAGGTGTGCGGCTTAAGACCGTTATTTTATGGCTCTCTTTTTGTAGATGCTTGATTAAGGTGCGGCCAATAAAGCCGGTACCGCCAGTGATTAATATATTCATTGTGTGTTCCTCTAGTAGTAAATGATTTCCAAGAAAATATTGTACATGTTTTGTCCAATTATTATTTGACAAAATCAACTTTGGCGAGTAATTTATTAACACAGTCGTTAGGACACACCTTTTTAAGATTGTTAAAGCTCATCAAAGCTATTGATGAAAAGTGAATTGACTAAATGTCCTCCTCTATAAGTCCTCCCGCTCAGTAATTGGGAGGGCTTTTTTTTATAAAGTTATTTCCCATCAAATTAAGCACTGTATTAGACTATTCCATGAATCACATACGAACTTAGTGGTTGTAGTTTTAGCCCTATATTGCCGCCTTATTTACCTCTGTCTAAAAGTAAGTTTTTAATCTTTTTTTCGGCTCTATGTGATTCCTAGTAGCTAGCGTTCTAATAAAGTCGACTCATTGGTGAAACTTTTGTTTATCATTTTATTATTTATGTTTATTGATTCATGAATATTATCTCTTATCAAAAACGCTATATGATAATACCTTGTATGATGTAAGCCTTGATACGTGGATCATTGTCGCTACGATTCACATAGAGCCTTTTTTATTTGGCTGTATAACTCCGTTGTTCGTTAAGTATTTTAGTTCTTACTGATTGTTCGGGTTTAATATTAATCGGGTTATTTGATGTGTATGCCTAGGTCAATTTAGATAGAATAGATAATTAATTATGGATTAAGGCTAATCAATAAAATTTGTCTGTATCCTAAGAATCTATAAACCTAGTGATTTACCTATCTTTTAGTTTGTTTAGCGATGTGGTTTTATGGATAATGTAAACACGAATGGATGATTTAAAGTTGATTTAATCGTTTCAATACAAGGCAGGGGATTATGACAGAATTAATGAGTAAAGGAATTGAGCTAATGTTGGCAGGAATGACGATAGTATTCCTGTTTTTGACTATGTTAGTGGTTGCCATTAATATGATGTCATCGTTTATAGAAAGATTTTTTCCAGAAACGCCAAACTTAGCTGGAACAGCAGCGACCTCATCGAGTGGCATTGATAAAAATATTATTGCTGCAATTACTGCAGCCGTGCATCAGCATCGTAATAAACAACAATAAAAGCTTTGATTACTGATTTACATACTGAATGTTCATGGTTATCTTGGTTTTAAAGAACCCTTAAAGATTAAGAAAATACTGTTTCATTGCTAGTAATAATGCCGTGACAACATTATGAAAATGCCTTAATCAAGCTTTTATTATAGAATGAATGTGAACGACTCAAAAGGTCAATAGATTAAACACCTTTATAAGGTTATCGGAGAACTAGTAACAATGGCCCAAGATAAAAAAAAGCCCCTAAGCATTACTGAAGTTGTTTTACGTGATGCACATCAATCAATCTTAGCCACTCGTTTACGCATAGAAGATATGCTCCCAATCTGTGGAAAAATAGATCAAATAGGTTATTGGTCTATCGAATCATGGGGTGGTGCGACGTTTGATGCTTGTATCCGTTATTTAGGTGAAGATCCCTGGGAAAGATTGCGTTTATTAAAAGCTGCCATGCCTAATACGCCTCAACAAATGTTGTTAAGAGGCCAGAACCTTTTAGGTTATCGGCATTATGCGGATGATGTCGTTGATAAATTTGTAGAGCGTTGTGCTGTTAATGGTATTGATGTCTTTAGGATTTTTGATGCCATGAATGATATGCGTAATATTGAACATGCTGTTAAAGCGGTTTTGAATACTGATGCGCATGCTCAAGGTACAATTTATTACACCACAAGCCCAGTGCATACTCTTAATGTTTGGGTGGATTTAGGTAAACAGATTGAAGACATGGGTGCTCATTCAATTTGTATTAAAGACATGGCGGGTTTATTAAAGCCTTATGATGCTTATGAATTAGTGAGTCGTCTAAAGAAAAGTACAAAAATCCCCATTCATCTTCATTGTCATGCCACTACTGGTTTAAGTGTTGCTACTTTGATTAAAGCCGCTGAAGCAGGTATCGATAACGTTGATACCGCTATTTCTTCCATGAGTATGACTTATGGTCATAGTGCTACTGAGACTATCGTTGCTAGTCTTGAAGGTACGGGTCGTTCTACTGGTTTGGATTTGGCTAAGTTAGAGGAAATTGCTCATTATTTCAGAGATATTCGTAAAAAGTATGCTCAATATGAAGGCAGCCTAAAAGGTGTTGATGGACGTATTTTAATTTCTCAAGTGCCTGGTGGCATGTTGACCAACATGGAAAGTCAATTAAAAGAGCAGGGGGCTGCAGATAAGTTTGATGAAGTGATGCATGAAATACCTCGTGTGCGTGAAGATTTAGGCTTCATTCCTCTCGTAACGCCTACTTCACAAATCGTAGGTACCCAAGCCGTGATGAATGTCTTGAACGGTGAGCGCTATAAAACCATAACTAAAGAAACAGCGGGGGTGTTAAAGGGTGAATATGGGGCAACTCCCGCACCTGTTAACAAACAATTGCAAGATAGAGTGCTAGATGATGCGAAAGCAATTACCTGTAGACCAGCTGATTTAATCGAACCAGAAATGGATAAGTTGATTGCTGAAGTCAAAGAAAAAGCCTTGTCTGAAAATGTAAAGCTGTCTAATCATATTGAAGAAGATGCTTTAATTAATGGCATGTTTGCTCAGGTCGGCTGGAAATTCTTAGTTAATCGTGGAAATGCCTCTGCTTTTGAAGCTGCGCCAGATGTTGCTGCCATTAGTTCAGAAGCGCCTGTTAAACCCTCAGCGGTTAACTCTGCTACAGAAGCCTATATTGTTAACGTCGATGGTAGAAACTTTAATGTCATTGTCGGTCCTCCTGGTACTCCATTAGCTATTAAGCCTACGGTTACTGAAAATACTGTTATAGAGCCAATCGTTTCGTCAGGTGCTGAAGTTTATGCGCCAATGGCAGGCAATATCCTTAAAATTCTTGTTGAAGTGGGTAGCACTGTAACAGAAGGTGATGTGGTTGTTATTATGGAAGCGATGAAAATGGAAACAGAAGTTAGATCTAAATTTAGCGGCATAGTGAGTGCAGTTCATATCAAGGAAGGCGGCGCTGTCGCTGGTGGTAACGCCTTGGTTTCTTTATAGCTCAAAATGTTGCATTAAGAGAAATATTATGGAAAATTTGACGGCACTCTGGCAAAGCACTGGTCTGTATAATTTTACGAGTGGCCAGGCATTTATGATGTTGGTTGGCTTTTTGTTATTGTTTTTGGCAATTAAAAAAGGCTTCGAGCCACTTTTATTACTACCCATAGGTTTTGGAGCCATACTCAGTAATATACCTGTGGCAGGTATAGCTGAAGAGGGTGGTTTATTGTCTTACCTTTATTTTGGTATTAAAGCCGGTATATTCCCTCTACTTATTTTTATGGGTGTTGGGGCTATGACTGATTTTGGTCCTATGTTGGCCAATCCTAAAACTTTATTATTAGGAGCGGCCGCGCAATTTGGTATTTTTGCTTCCTTGCTAGGCGCGTTAGCACTAAACGTGGTGCCAGGCCTAGAATTTAGTTTGAAAGATGCTGCCGCTATTGGCATTATTGGAGGAGCTGATGGCCCTACTGCTATTTATGTCGCTTCAAAATTAGCACCTGATTTATTGGGCGCTATCGCTGTTGCAGCTTATTCATACATGGCCTTGGTTCCGCTAATTCAGCCGCCGATTATGCGGGCCTTAACTACAGAAGATGAACGCAAAATTGAAATGAAGCAAATGCGTATGGTTAGCAAAACTGAAAAGATTGTTTTTCCATTAATGTTGCTCGTGTTATCTATACTTTTACTACCTTCTGCTACGCCATTGATCGGTATGTTTGCCTTAGGTAATTTAATGAATGCCTGTGGCGTTGTAGAGCGTTTAAGTCAAACGGCTCAAAACGAGCTGATTAATATAGTGACTATATTTTTAGGCTTAGCTGTGGGTTCTAAGCTGAGTGCAGCCGCTTTTTTACAATTACAAACCTTGGGTATTTTAGCCTTAGGTGCTGTCGCTTTTGCCATAGGTACTGCTTCTGGGGTTATTATGGCGAAAATCATGAATAGATTTAGTGATACGCCAATTAATCCATTGATTGGCGCGGCTGGTGTGTCTGCAGTACCTATGGCGGCTAGAGTTGCCAATAAGCTAGGTTTAGAAAGTAATCCGCATAACTTCTTATTAATGCATGCTATGGGACCTAATGTCGCTGGTGTTATTGGTTCTGCAGTAGCTGCCGGTGTCCTGTTAAGTTTGGTTAAATAGCTTATCAAATTAAGGTAAGGCACAATAATAAAGCAACATAAATAGGATGCGCTGCACTTTCGTTCAGCACATCCTATAGCTATATGTCTTGGTGGATGTGTTATCGCTTATCCACACTTCAGCACTTTATTCAAATATTATCTAGATAGACCTACCCTATACCACTAAAGCCTTAAGCTTATAAAGTAAATCTAAGGCTTGTTTTGGGCTAAGATCATCGGGTAGCGTTTCTTCTAGCAAGGTAACGGCCGGGTGGTCTTCAGATGATGAAAATAAGTCCAGTTGCTTTACGTCAGATGCACTTTGTTGTTCTTTATAAGCATGATCTTCTAAATGCCGTAATTTAGTTTTGGCTTTTTCAATGACTGATTTAGGTACACCCGCTAAAGCGGCGACTTGCAAGCCATAACTTTGATTGGCAGGGCCGTCTTTAACGGCATGTAAAAAGATGATTTTGTCGCCGTGCTCCATCGCATCCAAATGTACGTTATAGATGCTATCTTGTTCATCAGCTAGCGTAGTCAGTTCAAAATAATGAGTAGCAAACAGCGTGAATGCTTTGGTTTTTTTAGCCAAATGATCTGCACAAGCCCACGCTAAAGACAAGCCATCAAAAGTACTGGTACCTCGGCCTATTTCATCCATGAGTATCAAGCTTTTTTCCGTGGCATTATGCAAGATATTAGCTGTTTCTGACATTTCCACCATAAAAGTAGAACGCCCACTTGATAAATCATCTGAAGCGCCTATGCGGGTATATATTTTATCGATAGGCCCGCAGATTAATTGTTTAGCTGGCACATAACAACCGATGTGAGCGATTAGCACAATCAATGCTGCTTGGCGCATATAGGTTGATTTACCGCCCATATTGGGGCCTGTTACTACTAACATTCTACGTTGATTTGAAAATAGTAAATCGTTAGGCACAAAAGGAATGTCAGAAACCTGTTCTATGACTAAATGTCGTCCGCCCTCAATATTAATACCAGGCACATTTGTTAAAGTAGGTGCAGATAAATTTAAAGTCACAGCGCGTTCGGCAAAGGTATTAATAACATCTAGTTCCGCAAGAGCTGCTGCACACTGTTGTAAAGGAATTAAGTCCTCAGCGATAATGTTAAGTAATTCTTCGTAAAGAAATTTCTCAAAAGACAAGGCTTTGTCTTTTGCACTTAGTACCTTGTCTTCAAAGCTTTTTAATTCTTCAGTAATATAGCGTTCTGCACCCTTTAAAGTTTGTTTGCGCGTGTAATGCAAAGGTATTTTATCAGCGTGTATATGAGATATTTCAATGTAATAGCCATGAACACGATTATAAGCAACCTTAAGCGTACTAATGCCTGTGGCCGCTTTTTCCCTGTTTTCCATATCAATCAGAAATTGATCAGCGTTTTGGCTTAAGTTGCGTAACTCATCTAAATCCTGATGATAGCCTGGGGCAATAACACCGCCGTCACGAATAAGCACAGGTGGATTATCAATTAAGGCTTTTTGTAGCAAGCTTAATATTTCAGGATGCTCACCTATTTGCTGGGCAATATAAGTTAGTTGCGGATTATTACTAGTCGCCAAACTTTGTTGTAATTCTGGCAATACCGCCAAAGATGAACGTAGTACTAATAAGTCACGAGGACGCGCAGATTTTAAAGCGATACGCGAGCTGATACGTTCAATATCACCGACTTGTCGTAATTGGTTTTGCAGGGTTTGATAAAGGCTATCATTAAGCAAGTTTTCGATACCGGCATAACGATCATTGAGGCGTTCGGCATCTCGTAAGGGTCGATTGATCCAGCGTCTTAGGCAGCGACTGCCCATCGTCGTAGAGGTTTTGTCTAAAACACCAAACAAAGTGTATTGTAATTGCCCAGAAGGATGATAATCCAATTCAAGATTTCGGCGACTAGACGCATCAAGTAAAATGCTATCGTCACTGTTTTCAGTACAAATACCTTGGATATGGGGCAGGGCAGTCTGTTGAGTTTCTTTAACATAGAGCAATAAAGCGCCGGCTGCAGCAATGGCAGCGCTTAATGATTCACAACCAAAGCCCTTTAAATCTAAGGTATTAAATTGTTGTAATATCCGTTGTCTAGCGCTTTCTGGGTCGAAATGCCAAGGCAAGCGACGGCACAGACCGCTACGTGCTTGTAAGCTGGTGGGTAATTTCAAGTCTTCACTAAAAAGTAGTTCGGCTGGATTTAAGCGGCCTAATTCACTCAGTAATTGATCTTTTGAATCGACTTCTTGCAAAATAAAACGGCCACTGGTTAAATCTAAACTGGCAATGCCGTATTGTTGGTCATTATTGGCTACTGAACTGATTGCAACGAGCAAATTATCTTTTCGATCGTCCAATAAGGCTTCGTCAGTAACTGTACCGGGTGTTACTATGCGAACGACTTTACGTTCGACTGGTCCTTTAGTGGTCGCAGGATTACCGATTTGTTCACAAATTGCAACCGAGACGCCTTTTTTTAATAACTTAGCTAAATAACCTTCGGCAGAGTGATAGGGGATACCTGCCATAGGGATAGGTAAGCCTGCTGATTGGCCTCGGCTAGTTAGAGTAATATCGAGTAATTGAGAGGCTAGCTTAGCATCGTCAAAGAATAGTTCATAAAAGTCTCCCATACGATAAAATAATAAGGTATCGGGGTGATCCGCTTTGATGCGCAAATATTGCTGCATCATCGGGGTGTTTGGGGCATGTGATGTTTGTTTTATTGTCATTATGCTATTTTAGCTGAAGTTTACTGAGGTCACATCATGGATCATGAAATTTTTACACTAGCTCAAATTGTTGGGCAGGCATTGCAAACACAACAAAAGAAGCTGGTAACTGCTGAATCTTGCACTGGGGGCTGGATTTCACAAGCATTAACCGATGTGCCCGGAAGTTCACTTTGGTTTGATAGAGGCTTTGTAACCTACAGTAACGCTGCAAAAATACAAATGCTTGGAGTAAATCCTCTAACATTAGAGCTTTATGGGGCAGTGAGTGCTGAAACGGTATCGGAAATGGTTACAGGTGCTTTGATTCATAGTGATGCTGATTTTGCGTTAGCAGTAACAGGTATCGCAGGGCCTAGCGGAGGAACGGAGCAAAAACCAGTCGGTACAATATTTGTTGCTTGGACAAGTAAGCTTAATGGTTATAAAGTGCTACAAGAAAATCTTAGCGGTGATAGACAAGAAATTAGGCGCCAAACCGTAGTGATAGCTCTTAAAGGCTTGGCGGATTCAATTAAAGCTTAAAAGCCAAATTCTGATTCATCAAAATCATCAAATTGTTCTTTTAAACGCTTCTTTTCCCAATAGATTTCAATTTTTCGGCGGGCGTCTCTTTTAACATCAACTTCTTCTAAGCTTTCAGTTAAAGAAGCAAATTCACCGCCTTCAAAAATGTCTTCATCTCCAGTTTCTGGATTGTGAGTAGTGTCTGCTTTGGAAGATGCTTTAGACATACGCATAGCCTCGATCGATTTAACAATATAAAGATAATATTAAAATCGTAACAAAGTCACATGTAAAGTAAAAATTAACAGTTCGGGGTAATTAAATGATGAGTTGTCGTGGAAATACTTCTACAAGTTTTAAATGAAAGAAACTATAAAACATGAATTCAAGCTTACAACTTTACGAAAAATATATCATCCCTACAAAAACGATAACATTGTAATGATGACCGTAGGGGGGTGTATTGCATTCGCCTTTATAAAATGCGCTCTTATATTATAAATTTCATAACATTTAGCTAGTTTAAAGGGCTTGGGCAAAACGCCCCTACCGTATTATTTCCGCAATTTATGTTTACTCATGCCAGATGGGGACGCTAAAATCATAATACTTTCACAGTCTCGATAGCGTAATTCAATAATTTAATGAGCAAAATTCAAAGTTAAGTGGTTGCTCAAAAGGTTGGGTTACGCTACGCTAACCCGACCTACATGACTATTAAATTAGTAATTTTTTACTTAAAAAAACGAA
>Ga0364866_10220_pt1 | contig 42035 bp, 36 predicted proteins | sample ExccelAu500001D3_3_FD_206913 | JGI IMG/M metagenome (GOLD analysis project Ga0364866, IMG submission 206913) | Enriched cells from Trout Bog Lake Hypolimnion, Wisconsin, USA - BchlTB.Aug13.5000.01.D3 | ecosystem: Environmental > Aquatic > Freshwater > Lake > Hypolimnion/Profundal zone | place...
CTTTCCGAAGAAGGGCCATCCGCCGATCTCCATCTTGGCGACGAAAAAGCAGGGCATGGCCGCGGCGAGGAGGAGGATGTCGAGATAGCTGAGATGGTTGGAGACAACCAGACCCTCGGCCGGCGGCTGTCCGTCCACGCGGTAGTGAATGCCCAGGGCGTCCAAGACCGTGCGCGAGGCCATTTGGGACCATTGCGCCTTTTGCTCCATGCTGAGGGGGCCGCGGATGCGGATCAGCCAGAAGCGAAGAACGACAAGGGCCAGGGAACAGGCCAGCGCCACAGCGCGCCGGAGGGCACGAAAGCTCATTGTGTCAGGGGAGCAAGGAAGCGATGGCGCGCCGAGGGCGAGACCGCCTTGAGATCGAGCAAAGTAAGAAAATCGATGGTTCCGAACTCGCGGTCCCAGGCTGGCGGGCCGCCGATGCGCGCACCGATCGCCAGATAGGTCTTGAGCAGCTTGGGCACCTTCACTGCGGGTCGCGGTTCTGGTTCTGTCTGGCCCGATTCGGCCGGAATCGATTCCTTCAGGCAAGGCGACGGCTGTGCGTGTGCGCCCTCCTGCTCGACGGGGCAGGCGTATGCAGCGGTCGGCTGGGTCTCAAACTCCGGGGAAACCCGATAGTCTTCCAGTTGGCGATACATCTGCCAGCCTTCGGCGGGATCCTTGGAGGTTAAAGACGAGCAACCGATCAGGTAACGAAGCCCCATGTCGGTAGCATACTGGGCGATGCCCCTCCACAACAAGGTCAGCACCTCGGGAGTGCGATGATCGCGGTCGATCGAGGCGCGGCCCAGCTCCAGGATGCCCGGTCTGAGCGGCTCGTAGGGCGCGAAACTGAACTCCTGCTCGGAGTAGTAGCCGAGGTTGCGCGCGGCAGTGGTGCCGGACTGCATGCGGTAGGTGCCCACGATTCGCTTGGCGGGATTGTCTTCCTGCTTGTCCTCGACCAGCAGGTGCTCGCAGAACAGGTCGAACTGGTCGGTGTCCAGGCCTGTCTGGTAAGAGCTCTCCAAGCCCTCGCCCATCTCGATGTTGAAGACCTTGAAGCGCAGGCGGCAGGCGGCATCGCGATCCTCGAGCGACTCGGCCAGGCGCAGGCGGTAGCGGCCAACCTCGGCATGAATGCGGGGCTTTTCCGGCGCGCGGGGCAGGAACAGGGAAGGGGTCAGGGAGGGAAAGGAGAGTTCCGCCAGAGGGGAGGAACCGAGGGCTAACTTCAACGGAACATTCTGCCGATTGCTGACTATCACGGGAGTAGTATCCGCCGTGAATTGTAAAAGGACAGTGAAGCAGATGCAAATACGGTGCAAATACTTTCTTCTGGCCGTAACTTCCTGGTAATAAAAAGGACTCCCCCCGCAGGGAGAGCCCATGGTGACCTAGGTAACTTACTAGCAGCAACCTCCGGCGATGGAGGGAATCACCAGCACCTCGTCCCCCTCCTTGAAGCTATATTTCTCGTTGCCCAGGAAGCGGATGTCTTCCTCATTGACATAAAAATTGATGAAGCGCCGGATCTGCCCGTCCTCGCCGCGCAGGTGCTGGCGCAGGGCAGGGAAGAGCCCCTCGATTTCGGTGACAAGCTCGGGAAGGTTGGCGGCCGAGCTGGCAATCTCGCGGACATTGTTGGTGTGTTTCTGAAATGCGTTGGGCAACAGAACTCTAACCGACATAAGCTCCTCCCGCCAGGACTGCTTCCCGGCCATTTTCGTTGTGTTCGTCGACAAAGGCCTCAAAGTCGCTGAGCCGGGGCCGGATGGCCCGGCCCTGCTGAAAGGCGCCGCTGAGGCAATCGGTGGTCTTGAGGCCGTTGCCGGTGATGCAGGAGACGGTCAGCTCATCGGGGCCGATGCGGCCATGGGCATAGAGCCGGGCGGTGACCGCCGTGGTGACGCCGCCTGCGGTCTCGGTGAAGATGCCTTCGGTCTCGGCCAGCTCTTGAATCGCAGAGACGATCTCGACGTCGGACACGTCCTCGGCCCAGCCGCCCGAGGCGCGAATGGCGCGCGCCGCGTAGGGGCCGTCGGCGGGATTGCCGATGGCCAGCGAGCGGGCGATGGTGTTGGGCCGCTGCGGCTCGATCATGTCGGTGCCGTTCTTGACGGCGGTGGAGATGGGCGAACAACCCGTGGCCTGCGCGCCGAAGAAGCGGACCGGCTTGTCCTCGACCAGACCGAGGGCGACCAATTCGCTGAATGCCTTGCGAATCTTGGTAATCAGCGAGCCGCCGGCCATGGGGCACACGATGTTGTCGGGCAGGCGCCATCCCAGTTGCTCGGCGATCTCAAAGCCCACCGACTTCGAGCCCTCGGCGTAGTAGGGGCGAAGGTTGACGTTGACAAAGCCCCAGTTGTAACGGTCGGCGATCTGCGAGCAGAGGCGGTTGACGTGGTCGTAGTTGCCCTCGACCCGCACCAGCGTCGCGCCGTAGATCTGGGTGTTGAGGATCTTGGCCGGTTCCAGGTCGGCGGGGACCAGGATGATGGCCTTGAGGCCCAGGCGCGCCGCTCCGGCGGCCACGGCGTTGGCCAGGTTCCCGGTGGAGGAGCAGCCGACGGTGTCGAAGCCGAATGCCCTGGCGTTGGCGAGGGCCACGGCCACCACGCGGTCCTTGAAGCTCAGGGTGGGCAGGCAGACGGCGTCGTTTTTGATGTAGAGATTGCCGGCGCCGATGCGCGCTCCGAGCCGGGGAGCCCGCAGCAGAGGGGTCAGGCCGGCCGGGGTCTGCGGCTGGTAACTGTCGGAGACCGGCAGCAGGGCGCGGTAGCGCCACATATTCAACGGTCCCTGGGAGATGGCTTCGCGGGTAAAGCGGGTGCGGGCGTACTCGAGGTCGAAGACGACCTCAAGAGGGGAAAAACACTCGTCACAGATGGAAAGCGGTTGAATCCCGTAGGACTTGCCACATTCCCGACAACGCAATTCGTAAGCAATCGCCATTATCCCTCGCATGTGCGCGAGTGACAAAGGGTCTACGAGCGTGTGACCGGCTCAAGAAGAGCGAACGTGAAGTGACTCGAAGTACCTAGCGAGACGCCTCCGCTAAAGAGTGTGGAAGCGACCCCCGAATCTCATGTTCCCCGCCGAAGCGAGCGAGAGTTGACACCATACTCCTGGTTTGCCCAGGCAGGTTGTCGTGGCGTCACAGGGCTCGTCCCTCAGCCACTCTGCATGAAACTCAGGCTTGCCCTTTGGGGGCAAACTTGAATAATTCGTTTGTACCACAGGGAAAATCCGCGCGCAAGCGGGAATCCATCGAACGGCGCAAGACCGCTCTCCAAACGCTATTTGGAGCGATTGAATCGCTAATTGAGACCAGCCGTCTCGTTGCGCGATGCCTTAATTCGTGTACACCCGCACGTAGTCCACCTGCACTTCGGAGGGGAAGGGGGTTGTCAGATCCGGGGAGCCGGGCCAGTCGCCGCCGACGGCGAGGTTCAGGATCACGAACTGCGGACCCGCATCGAAGGGCCATGTGCCAGCCTGGGTGGTGGGCGTGTAGGTGCCGTAGATGTTGGCCGGGGAGTCAACATAGAACTGGATTTGTCCCTTGGTCCAGATCATGCCGTAGGTGTGCCAGTCGGCGGCGGAGAAGCCGGCGGGGTGGTACTGGCTGGTGCCGTTAAGGCCTGTGCCGTGGACTGAGCCCGCAACCCAGTCGAAGCCCTCGTTCTCGGGATTGCTGCCGTTGATATGTTCCATGACGTCGAGTTCGCCGCAGGCCGGCCAGGAGATGGTGGCGATGTTATTGCCCAGCAGCCAGAAGGCGGGCCACATGCCCTGCGACTCGGGCAGCTTCATGCGCGCCTCGATGCGCGCGTACTGGAAGCTGAACAGGCCCTGCGTCTTGAGGCGTCCGGAGGTGTAGACCGCGGTGGCCGAGGGCTTGCGGGCGACGATGTGCAGAATGCCGCCGGTGTCCACGAATGTGTTGGGATTGGCGGGATCGCATGGCGCGGCCGAGGAACCCCAGGCGCAGTAGGTCTCCAGTTCGTTGTTGCCGCAGCAGTTGGTTCCGGTGTCGTAGGTCCAGACCTGGGGATTGGCCTGGGCATTGCCGGTCGTTGTGTTGGTGAACTCATCGGACCAGACCAGCGTTCCGGAGGCGATGGCGGGTGTAAAGCTCTGGCTGGTGACGGCGCTGTTCAGATAGCCCGGCGGCTCCGCTGCAATCGCTTTGACGGTCAGGCTCGAAGCGACGAGAAAGGGCGCCTGGTACTTCTGCGAGGTGTTGGTGGGCGTGGAGCCATCGAGGGTGTAGTAGATGGCGGCCCCGGCGGTCGTCGTGGCCAGGGATGCCACCACGGCGCCATTCTGGGCGGGGACGGTAGACACGGTGGGCGCGGCCGCCTGGGTCTCCGGCGGAGTTGTACCGCCGCCACCGTTTCCGCCGCATCCGCACAACAAAGCTCCAGACAAAACCACCGCTGCGATCATCGCCACACCTGCACGCATCTCTAATCACCAGGATTGCCGGGAGCGGGCTTGGCGCCCGTCCCGCAGCAACCATCAAAGCACCGCCGGAATCCGGAGTCAAACGCGAGAGGAGCGGAGCCGCTGCTATGGCAGTTTGGGAGAGTCCCCATCGGTGATCTTGCGCCATTCGCCTGTGGGATGAGGGAATCCTGGGACGGAGAAGTTGATGCGGCTGCGGGGCAGGACGACGAGGTCTACGCGGCGGTTCTCGGCGCGGCCGTCGGCGGTGGCGTTGCTGGCCACGGGATGAAACTCGGCATAGCCGGAGGCGGAGATGCGCTCTGGAGGCATGGCCTTCATGTCGAGGAATAGCCGCGCGATGCGGGTGGCGCGGGCCGAGGAGAGCTCCCAGTTGGAGTCGAATTCGCTGGTATGGATGGGGATGTTGTCGGTATGGCCCTCGATGCGCAGGTCGTACTGGGTACGGCCCAGCGAAGCGGCCACCTGCCGGAGGGTGGCCAGGGTCTCCGGCCGCGGGGTGGCGGAGCCGGAGGTGAAGAATCCGGCCTCGCGCAGGCTGATGACCAGCCCGTCGCGGCCCATCTTGATGGCGACGGTGTGGGTGGCGACCTGGTTGGAGAGGGTCTGCTCCAGTTCGCGGCGGATGTGGTCCAGGTCGTCCTTGACCTTGGCGGGCGAGAGCACATCCTCTCCCATGACGATGTTCATGGGCATGGCAGCTTTGTCCGTGCCGGCGGCGGCGCTGGGGCCTTCCTGCGGGCGCCGCGCGGAGTCGGGAAAGATGCCCAGGGACTGGAAGGCGGTGTCGATGGCCTCTGAAACCTCCAACTGCTTCTTCTGGTCGGCTTTGGCAAAGGCGAAGAGGACCACGAAGAAGGCGAAGAGGAGAGTGATGAAGTCGGCATAGGAGACCAGCCAGCGCTCGTGGCTTACGTGGCTTTTGCGAGGGGGCTGGCTCATGCCACGCGCTCCTTTTTCTCGCGGGTGGATTTGTCGAGGAAGCCGCCCAGCTTGACCTCCAGCATGCGGGGGTTCATGCCTTCGAGGATGGAGGCCACGCCCTCCAGCATCATCTCGCGCCGCTGGTGCGTTTCTCTCATGCGGATGCGGAGCTTTCCGGCAAAGGGCAGAAAGAACAGATTGGCGATGCCTACTCCGTAGATGGTGGCGACAAAGGCGACGGCGATGCCGCGGCCGACCTCCTGGATGTTATCGAGATTCTTCATCACCTGGATGAGGCCGAGCACGGCGCCGAGGATGCCGATGGTGGGGGAAAAGCCGCCCGCGGATTCAAAGACGGCGGGGAGCTGCTCCTCGCCTTCGGCCGTGCAGTCGAGGCTGACGCGCATGATCTTGCGCAGTTCGTTGGGTTCGGTGCCGTCCACGGCCAGCATCAGCGCCTGCTTGAGGAAGGGGTCTTCGATGGTCTGCAGGTCGCTGTCGAGCGAGACGACGCCGTTGCGGCGGGCCTTGTTGGCAAAGGCGACCAGCAGGCGGACAAGCTGGTCATTGTGCTTGGTAGGGGCGGAGAAGACATGGGCCAGGCGGCCGAAGGCGGCCAGCACGGTAGTGAGCGGGAACTGGAGCAGGACCGCGCCCATGGTGCCGCCAAAGACAATCAGGGCGGCGGTCGGCTGCACGATCTGGCCCAGGTTGCCGCCTTCGATGAGCAGCCCGGCGACGATGCCGGCAATGGCCAGAAAGACACCGCCGATGCTTGCCTTATCCATGAGTAACTCCTCCGCGAATCAATTTAGACCGGTGCTGTTCGTTCAGCGGCTCTGCGCTGGGTCGCGGCCGGGCGGGGGCGCGGGCTTGGGCTGGCCGGAGACGTCGAGGCTGGCCAGCGCGACGACGCGCTGCAGGTCTCCATAAGTCGGGAGCCGCTTGGCGACCGCCGCGAGAAGCCGCGCCCGGTAGGCGAGGATTCTCTCCACCACCTCGCCGCAGTCCTCGCGCACAATCAGTTTTTCTCCATTGATGAGGGTCAGCATGGTGTCCGGAGAGGCCTCGGCAGTTTTGATCAGGTCGCTGTTCAGCACCATCGGATTGCCGTTGAGCCGGGTAAGTTCGATCATCGGCGCAAACTCCTTTGCATTGGTTATCGGCGGCCGAAGGCAAAGGTTCAAAGATTAGAGACAAGCTCACGGAAGTGTCCCGGGCAGGACAGAAAACGGATGGCGATAAAGTCCACCGCGGCGGGGCCGAAGAACGGGCCAGATGCGGCGGCAACCGAACCGGCGGCAGCTACCCAGGGCGGTAAAGAACCAGGGAGCGCTTGCTGGAGGGGCCGCAAATCCACGCATCCCGCAAGGAGAAACCCATGTCCCTGGGTGTCTTGAATAACATCTCGGCTATCTACGCCGAAAACAACCTGAATAACACCAGCAACAGCTTGTCGGACGTCTTGCAGCAGTTGTCTTCGGGGTCGAAGATCAACTCCGGCGCCGACGATGCCGCGGGCCTTTCGCTGGTCAACGGTTTGCAGGCCAACTCGCAGGCCCTGAAACAGTCCGCAACCAATGCGACCGAAGGCGTGGGCCTTCTGAAGGTTGCCGATGGCGCTCTCTCGCAAGTGACGAACCTGCTCAACCGCGCCGTGACGCTGGCTACCGAAGCCGCGAACGGCACCCTCACCGGCTCGCAGGATACGGCGGCCAACCAGGAATACCAGTCGATCCTGTCGGAAATCTCGAACATCGGCTCCACCACCACCTTCAACCAGCAGCAGGTGTTCAACACCAAGACCAACATCTATGCCGGCGACTCCTCGACGCAGAGCGCCTCCATTACCTCGCTCAACATCCGCACGCTGTCCGCCTCTAACGTGGGCGACAGCAATGGCGCGATGTCCTATAGCAACGGAACCAACAACGTGTTTGTGGACCTGTCCACGAGCGGCAAGAACGCGGCCATCACCGACACGCTGGGCGTTCCGACGGCAACCAGTACGGTGAGCGTGAAGTATCTGACCAAGGGCGCGGGTGGCGCGGCGGTATCGGCCAGCGCGAATATCAGCGTGGGCGCGGGCACCACGTACGCGAACACGGCGCAGGGCTTGATCAGCGCCATCAACAACTCCGGGCTCGGCCTGACCGCCAGCTTCGGCACGGCGGCCCAGGCAGGCAGCGCGGCGACGGCGACGGCCATTGGCGCCAACGACACCAACAGCGCGCTGCAAACCGGATCGGGCGACACCGGGATCATCATCTCCGGCGCGGGCGTGGGCGTGGACAACAACACTTCCACCACCGGGTACAACAACGGCGCGGGCGAGATTGGCACTTTGACCACCTCGAACGTGAACGATGCCCTGGGCGGCACGCTCACCGTGGTGGGATCCGACGGCAACAGCCACGCGATCACGCTGGGCGTGACCAACTCCACCGATACATTGGCCAACCTGGCGTCAACTATCAATGCGGCGGGCTATGGCGTGACAGCCACAATCAGCACCGCGGCCAACACCAATGCCAGCGGAACGCACCAGATCGGCACCATGCTGACCTTTACTTCGGCCAGCTCGACGGCGACGGTGAACACGACCAATGCCACCGACGCGGGGGCGACACAGACCACGCAGACCATCACCGGCACGGTCGCCGGCGGCGGCATCGGCGTAGTCGCCGGCGTCCTGTCAGCCAATGCTGCCACCGATACCTTCACCGGCACGCTCTCGCTGACCAAGGGCACAGCCGGCACATCGGCCGACATCAACCTCAATGGCGCGACGCTGTCCTCCTTGTTCGGAGCCGGCGGCTCAGCCCTCACAGCGGTGGGTCTCGCCGGTCTGACGGCGACCATGAACGCCGCCAACACGGCGGTGACCTTCACCCAGACAGCCACCCAGGTGCTGGGCGCGACTGTTTCGGTTGGCACGCACAGCCTTATTCAGGACAGCGCGGCTACCGTGGGTACCGCAGTCGTGTCGCAGACCAACGCTCTGGTTGCCGGCAACGCTGGTACGGTTGGTACAGTGACAGTGAGCAATGCGAACGACGCTCTCACTGGCGGCACGCTCGAAATTACCGGCGCCAACGGCACCCAGACTGCCTATAATCTGGGCACGGCCGGCACAACCGACAACCTGGCCGACCTGGCCAAGGCCATCAACGCCGCCACCACCACGACCCCGGCCCTCAAATTGACAGCCGCAGTCAACCAGGCAGGCACGGTGCTGACGATTACCACGGCGGCCGGCGGCGCTTCCGTGCCGACGCTGTACGGCACGGGCGTGACCACCTCGCTCTCGCTGACCGGCACGCCCACCACCGGCGGCACACCAAATTCCACCATCATGGGAACGCTCAGCCTGCCTCCGGCCGGGTCGGCTTCCACGGATACCCTGTCGGGCACGCTGACCATCGGCACGGAGAGCATTACCCTGGGCACCGCAGCCACCAACTCGACGCCGGGAACCGCCACCATGTCCGAACTGGCGCAGACCATCAATGCCGGCAACTACGGCATCACCGCCACGCTGAACCAGGCGGGCACGGCGATGGTCTTCACCACGGCAAACTCCAACAACATCAACATCGCTCCAACGGTCACCGCGGCTCTCGACGCGACCGACGGCAACACGGCACTGGCCTGGAACACCAACAACCAGGGTGTGACTTCTTCCGCGTACTACAGCATCGGCGTGAGCGGCGTCATCCAGGACACCAGCACCGGGGCCAACACCACCACGGCTTTAAGCAAAGGCAACTCCAACGACATCAATGGCAGCGGCGGGACCGCGACCATCAGCTATTCCGATGGGGCGGGCCAGTCGCTGAGCGCAACCGATCTGTCCAACCAGACCGATGCCCAGGCGGCGCTGACCAACCTCAATACGGCGATCAGCGACGTGGCGGCGCAGGACGGCTACCTGGGCGCGATGATCAACACGCTGAATGCGGTCAGCCAGGTGCTGAGCACGCAGTCGGAGAACGTAACCTCGGCGCAGAACGCGGTGCAGGCCACCGATTATGCGTCGGCAACCTCGAACATGTCGAAGTACGAGATTCTGAGCCAGACCGGCATCTCGGCCCTGGCGCAGGCCAACAGCATGCAGCAGGAAGTGACCAAGCTGCTGCAGTAACCGGGTTGGGGTGACAGAAGGTCCTGGCGGCGCGGTTTGGTCGCCGGGGTGAGGCGAACCGGCGTAAAGCCGCTAACCAAGGGAGGGCGTCCGCAGTGGGCGCCCTTCTTTGCGTAAGGCAATGCGCCGCCTTCATGAGTTTTTCTCAATCCGCATTTCAGCCGGTTGGATGTCCGGCTGCTTGAGCTATCCAAGGAGGGCGAGATGGGCACAGTTGGATTGAGTTTCGGGTCTCCGACGAGCGGGGCCGGGTTCAATGTGAGCTCGACGGTTGCCGCGATCATCGGCAACCTGCAGAATGTCGAGACCCCTTGGAAGACCCAGCTGACAGCGCTGCAAGGCCAGGACACGGCGATCTTGAACCTGGGTACGCTGCTGTCGAGCCTCTCAAACGACATGAGCTCGCTTACCGATTTTCAGGGCATCATGGCGCAGAAGACCGGCTCCAGTTCCGACACCAACGTACTACAGTTGACCTCCGCTTCCTCTTCGGCTGTGGCGGGGACGCATTCGGTGGTGGTGACCTCGCTGGCCCAGACTTCCAGCGGCTACCTTGCGCCCATTGCCAACGCCGCCGCAACGCTTTCGGGGTCGATCTCGTTCCAGGTGGGCAGCGGCACGGTCCACACCATCACTTTGAACTCGACCGACAATACGCTTGCCGGGCTGGCAGCGGCGATCAACAACTCCGGCGCGGGCGTGAACGCCAGCGTGCTGAGCGACTCCTTGGGATCGCGGCTGAGCCTGGTCTCGGGCACCTCGGGCGCGAACGGCAACCTGACCATTACTTCCAACTCGATTGTGGGCAACCCCAACAAGGCGCTGAGCTACACCGGCACCGCGGGAACCGACACGACCGCCTCCAGCGGCACTCTGACGTCCGTCACCAACGCGGCCGACACGCTCTCAATCCAGTTGGGCTCGGGCACGGCGCAGACGGTGGTGATCGGCGCGGCGCCCAGCACTCCGGCGGCCAACACCATCTACACCGGCGCCGGCGTCAATACGCTCGCGGGGATCGTGACTGCGATCAACACTGCCGGCATCGGCGTGACCGCCTCGGTGGCGACCAACAGCGACGGGTCGTCCAGCCTTTCGCTGGTTTCCGGCACGCTGGGCACGGCCGGGACGCTGACCGCAGTGTCGACGATCTCCGACACCGGCACCGCGCTGAGCTACAGCTCGACGGTGGCCGGCAAGGATGCCCAACTGACGGTGGACGGGGTCAATCTGACCAGCGCGTCCAATACCGTCAGCAACCTGATTCCCGGCCTGACCTTCCAGTTGCTGGCGCCGAGCCCGACCCAGACCGGCGGAAGCCAGGAGCAGGTGCAGGTGGTCATCGCCAACGACAATGCCGGCGTGGAGAGCACGATCAACCAGTTCGTCACCGACTACAATTCGCTCATCAGCGCCGTGAATGCGCAGCAGGGCCTGGACAGCTCAGGCAATGCCGAGCCGCTGTTCGGCTCGCCGACGCTGTCTCTGCTGCAGCGCCAGCTTCTGGGCGGCCTCAACACGCAGAATCCCAACGGGAATCTGGACTCGATCTCGACCAACACCGGCACCACGCTTTCCGGCTCATTGACCATCCAGGTGGGCAGCGGCGCCACAAAGACCGTGGTGCTTGGCGCGGCGCCCAGTTCGCCGGCTGCCAACACGATCTACACGGGCGCGGGCGTCGACTCGCTCTCAGGCATCGCCAGCGCAATCAACGCCGCCAACATCGGGGTCACGGCCTCGGTAGTCACCAGTGGCACCCAATCGACGCTTTCTTTCCTCTCCGGCACGGCGGGACCGGCGGGAGTTCTGGCCGTCAATTCGAGCATCGTCGCCACTTCCGGCACTCTGCTCGGCTACTCAGGAGCGGCGGGCAGCACCATGCAGGTCTCCAGCGGCTCGCTGGCCTCGATACCCAACTTCAACGATGCTCTCTCCGGCTCGGTCTCTATCCAGGTGGGCACGGGCGCGGCGCAGACCGTCACGCTCAATTCATCCGACAACTCGCTGCCCGGTCTGGCCAACGCCATCAACACGGCCAACATAGGAGTGACGGCCTCGGTTGTCACCAACCAGGATGGCTCATCGAGCCTTGCCCTGATCTCGCAAACGCCGGGCTCGGCCGGCTCGCTTACCGTGACCTCGAGCATCCTGGATACCGCGAACACCACAAGCAAGACGCTTCAGTACAGCAACTCGTCGGACGTCTCAACGCTGGCCAACCTGGGCATCACCGTCTCTCAGCAGGACAACGGCTCGCTCAGCTTCAACGTTGCGACGCTGGATTCTGCTCTGAACGCGGACTTCGGCGGCGTGGTGGGCTTCTTCCAGAACGCCAATGGCTGGGGGCAAGGCTTCAATACCCTGCTGACCAACTCCGGCTCGACGTCATCGACGGGCATTCTGAAACTGGCTCAAAACTCCGACAGCAATATTGAGGCGACGTTGAATGCGAATGTTTCCAAAGAAGAGAGCATCATCTCGATTCAGCAAAAGAGCCTGACGGCGGAGCTGAACAGCGCCAATCAGATCATGCAGTCGCTGCCCAGCCAATTGCTTGGCGTCAACGAGCTTTACGCGGCGATTACGGGCTACAACCAGAATACCAACGGCTAAGGAGTCGGAATCGTATGGGAAGTTATCAGCAACACGCTCTGGAAGGCGCATCGGCCGTCGATCTGGTGGTGGCCCTCTACGACGGCATTCTCCGCTTTCTTCACGCGGCGAGCGCGGCCGTGGAGCGGGGAGACGCGGTGGGCCGGCGGATTGCCGTCAAGCGCGCGCTGGATATCATCATTCACCTGCAGGCGCGCCTGCGCATGGATGTAGGCGGAAGGCCGGCGCAGGTGCTGAGCGAGTTCTATGCCTCGATCTTCGCGCAGATATTGCAGGCCTCGCAGTCGGCCTCAAAGCAGAAGTTCGATCATGCCATCGAGTGCGTGCGCAACGTGCGCGATGCATGGCGCCAGGTGGCCAGGGACCCGGAGGTCAATCCCGCGCCCATTCAGGTGGCTGGAATGACTTCGGGAATGCGCCATGCGGCATTGGGCGGCTCTGACTACGACCGGGATACGATGTCCGGTTCGAGCTGGAACGCATGATTTCGCCGATCGGGCACCTTTGGAGTTTCACCTGTTTGGCGGCTCAGCCTTCAGCGCGGAACTTGGCGGAAGGCCGCTTCAACCCGCGACAGTGAGTTCTTCTTCCAACTGCTGCTTCTGGTAGAGGCCGGCGTAGTAGCCATCCAGGGCCAGCAATTCATCGTGCCGTCCCAGTTCCACGATTCTGCCCCTGTCGAGCACGGCGATCTGGTCGGCATTGCGCACGGTGGAGACGCGGTGGGAGATGAGGATGGTGGAGGACGCCGAGGTATAGTTGCGCAGTCCGCCGAGGATGCGCTCCTCGGTGTAGGTGTCCACGCTGGCCAGTGCGTCGTCAAGGATGAGAATGGCGGGGCGGCGCAGCAGGGCGCGGGCGATGGCCGAGCGCTGCTTCTGGCCGCCCGAAAGCGTCACGCCGCGCTCGCCGACCATGGTCTCAAGCCCCTGCGGGAACTCCTCGAACTCCTTGCGGATATGCGCCGCCTCGGTGGCTTCGAGCATGGCCTCGGGGCTGGCATCGGGCGCTCCAAAGGTCAGATTCTCGCGGATGGTGGTGCTGAAGAGGAACGTCTCCTGGGGAACCATGCCAATGTTGTGGCGGAGCACGGCGAGCGGGTAGTCGCGCACCGGGCGGCCATCGATCAGCAGAGAGCCTTGGGGCGCTTCGTACATCCTGGAGATCAGGCTAACGAGGGTGGACTTGCCTGAGCCGGTAGGGCCGACAATAGCCAGGCTGGAGCCGGCCGGGACGGTGAGAGAGATGTCGTGGAGCACAGCCGTCTCGCCGTAGCTGAAACTGAGGTTGCGCAGTTCGATTTCGCCCCGCAAAACGGCATCGGCTGGAATCGCCGGGTCGGCCTGGCGGTCGTCGATGGCCGGCTCGGCGCTGAGCAACTCCTCGATGCGTTTCACAGAAGCCGTACCGCGCTGGAAGAGGTTGACCACCCAGCCCACGGCGATGATAGGCCAGATGAGCAGGACCATGTAGGTATTGAAGGCTACGAACTGGCCTACGCTGATGCGGTGGGCGATGACCAGGTGGCCGCCGGCCAGCAGGGTGATGACCATGGAGACGCCGAGGATGAACTCGAGCGAGGGCCACAACATGCCCATGAGCTGGACCAGGCGCAGCGAGCGGGCGATGTACTGACGGTTGAGCCGTTCGAAGAGGCCGATCTGGGACTCCTCGCGGGCGAAGGCGCGCACCAACCGGGCGCCGGAGTAGTTCTCCTGGGCCTGCGAAGAAATCTCGCTGAAGCTGGCCTGGATGCGTTCGAAGCGGTCGTGGATGCGGCTGCCGAAGTACTGCACCAGGATGCTGGCCAGGGGCATGGGGGCGAAGGCGACCAGGGTGAGCCAGGGGCTGATGCGCAGAAGGTAGTAGAGCGCGCCCACGGTGAAGAAGACGGTGTTGGCGCTGTACATCAGGGCCGGGCCGAGCATGTTGCGCACCGCGTTCAGGTCGTTGGTGAGGCGGGCCATGATGTCGCCGGTGCGATAGCGCTGGTAGAAGCCCGAGTCCTGCCGTTCCAGTTGGCGGAACAGGTCGTTGCGCATGTCGAACTCGATCTCGCGGGAGATGCCGATCAGAATCCAGCGCTGGGCGTAGAGAAAGACGCCTTTGACGAGGGCAATGGTCACCAGCAGGCCGGCGAAGACCAGAATGCGCCCGTGAGTGGTTCCGCCTTTCAACTCGTTGATGGCGACCTGAAGGACTCTGGGAAACTGTACCCACACGGCGTTGGTGCAAACGCAGGAGAGTGTGCCCCACAGGTATCCCCAGCGGTAGCGGCGCATGTATTTGAAGAGCGGGGCCAGATCGCGAAACATGGGTCTATTGTACGGGGCGGGCAGGTTGAGCGTCTTGGAGTGCCGGGGCCGAGCTGCTTCAGAGGAGGTCGGCGGCGGGAGGAAATGTCAGAATCAGGCTCAGAATCAGCAAAGCGAATGCCACGGCGCAGATGGCGGGGGCGGCAACCGTCCTATTCTTCCAGCGCCATTCCAGGATGGCCCAACTGAGGAGCCAGACACCGATAGCCGTTGTGGTTACGCCGGACAGCGGACCTGTCGGGTTGTAGAAGTCAAGGGTTTTCTTGATGAGCGCAAACTTATCCGCGGCCACGGCCAGAATCGCCAGGGCAAAGCAGCCAATGCCGGCTGCGAGCAGGGCAGCCGCGCCGGAACCATTGGGGATGGCCGGAGTCCGCGGTGACTCGGCAAGATCGGACGAGCTCATTGTTCTCCTCCGCGGCCAAGTTGAATCGTGGGGCCGCCCTGGACCGGCGCGTACTTATTGATCATGGCGCCGAAGAAGCCCGCGATGCCGGCGGCAGCAAACGAAGCCAGGGCGAAGCCGAGCACGGCCCCGCGCAGGCGGCGATGATTCGCAAGGTCGCGGCCATACTTTGCAAAGACAAAGGCGACCATGGTGATCGAAATCGGAGCAAACCACGCGACGTGCTCCTTCCACTCCATTCCGAGCGAGTGCCAGCCCATGGTGGCGGGGCTCGACATCAGCAGCCGCTGCGGGAACATTGCAAGATTGGCTGCGCCAAGATGAACAGCCCCCGGCGGAGGAGCGGCGCGATACCACGGATAGACGATGTAGGCTCCGGTGAGCACGGCCGCCCATGCGGCGACGGCCATCGCAAGCAGATAGAACTTTACGAATCGTTCCTGGAGCGGAGAGGGCAGGGACGATTGGGGAGGCGTCACGCTGCGATAAAGCTCCAGCAGGCCGCCGGAACATGCCAGCAGATAGAGCGCGCCGAATCCCATCCCATGGATCAATGTCCAGAGGCCGTGCATCGTGATCTCCATCGGCAGTTCCTCCTAGACCCAGCGAAAGTTCCTTCGTTATTGCGCAATCCGCGTCGCTTGTTCCGCGTTCTTTTCTCCCCCGTCCTTGTCCTTTCCCCAGGTCTTGTAAATGCCGAGATAGCCGTAGTTCTCGGTTTGCCCGGCAATGGAGTGCCCGTAGGCAAAGAGCAGTTGCAGGCCGGGAGACTTGAAGTGGTAGTATCCACCCGCATCGATCATCGTCGATGCCTGCGTCTGCGCGGTGGCGAGGCCCTCGCGCGCGTGCGAAAAGACCTCGGCAGACATCTCCAGCTTCTTGCTGATCTCGCGCTTTACCAGAAATCCGCCGTAGAGATAGTTGTTATAGCCGGTCTGCGGGACGACCGCGTAACCCATGCCCCCGCAGAGGCTCCAGGGGCCGAACTCCTTTTCGGCCCAGAGGGGGAGCTTGTACCATACACGGCCCGCGCCGAGCCCTTTCGTCGAGTTTCCAGTAGGAATCTCAAACATCGTGAAGGAGCCGACCTGCGGCCGGTGATTTGTCTGTTTGAGGAAGCCGTACTTTACGCCCAGTTCCATATCTGTCAGGCCGAAGGCGCTGGGACCGGCGCCAGCCGGAGCATAGGCGGGATTGTTCCACGGAACCGCGGCGCCAAAGGGGAGAATCGCATGGAGCTGGATGTTGGGAATAGCTCCCCAGTTGAACTCGAAGGCTGGGCCAGTCGGATCGAGCTCGGCTGGAGTACCATCCACCGTGCCGAAGACGTAGAACTCGTAGTGCCCAAGGTCGACTGGGGTTGGGTCGTCAGTTTGAAATGGAGGCCCTGCTTGTGACCAAAGCGTGGGGGCAACCAGCAGGAGCATGAAGAACAGGGAGGGGAAGATACGTTTCATGTCCATCGGCGATATCGCTGCGACAGAATAGCATGGTGCGGATGAAATAGATGTCAATTTGCGGCAAACAGGCAGGGCAAACGCATCTAAACTTTCCGAACGATGGCAATCAGAGCGGTAATTCCTTTGCTTGTTCTTGTTCTGGAGGGAGCAGGGGCATTTATGCCCCTGAAGTGAGCGTCCCAGGGATTCGCCTTCAGGCGCGGGCATCTCTTTGGCTGGAAATCGAAGGCCCGGGGCTAAAGCCCTGTCGCTTCTGGCATGATTTCAGGGGCATAAATGCCCCTGCTCCCTCCAAAGATGCAAGCAAACAACATCAAACGCATTCTTCTGCCAGGTCATATAGGAGGATTCAGATGCGTTTGCCCTGAGCAAACAGGGTGTTGTTATAGGAGAAGTCTTTGACTGCGCCGTGCTACGTGGGCGTGCGCAGCAGCAGATAACCGCCCACCAGGCCGAAAAGCACATCCGAGGACCAGGCGGCGAGGGCGGCGGGCAGGTAGTTCACGTTGCCCATGGCGCCGAAGAGTCCGTCGACGACCCAATAGGCAAGGGCCACGACGATGGCCACGGCGATGCCCATCAGCGACCCGCGCCGGCCCATGGAGAGCGCAAAGGGAATGGCCAGCACGGCCATGACGATGGCCACCAGCGGATAGGCCAGCTTGTGCCAGAGGGCTACGCGCAGGCGCATGGTGTCAAAGCCGCTCTGGCTCAGGTCGCCGATGTAGCGGTCAAGCTGGCCGAAGTTCATCTCCTGGGACTGCAGGCTCTCTTTCTTGAAGTAGCCGGGTTCCTCGTGGATCTCGGCGAAGGCGGCCTGCTTGAACTCGCGGTAGCTGTTATCGACGACACTGGCGCCCGCGATGTCGCGCTGCCAGCCGTTCTGGAAGCGCCATGCGCCACTGTCGGCGTCCCAGGTGGCGCGGGTGGCGAAGATGCGGCGCGACAGCGCGAAGGTGGCTGGGTCGAACTCGAAGACCGAGAGGTTGGCGAACTCGTTGCGGTCCGGGTCGAAGAACTGGTAGTAGAAGATGCGGCCCGGTTCGCCGGGGTGCGGCTGGCCGAAGATCCACTTTTGCTCGGGATGAAGGAAGGTCTGCGGCGGGCGGCCCTTGATAGTGGAGCGCAGAGCCTCCTGGCGGCGGTTGGCCTGGGGCAGGTAGAACTCGTCGAAGAGGAAGAGGCTGACGGCCAGGATGGCTGCGATGGAGACGATAGGGACGACCAGCCGGTAAAGGCTGATGCCGGTAGCCTTCATGGCGATGAGTTCGGAGTTGCGGTTGAGCACGCCGAAGGTGACCAGCACGGCGATGAGCACGGCCAGCGGGGCAATTTGGTACAGCATGCTGGGGGTGAGGTTGACCAGGTACTCGCCCACGGTGGAGAGCGCGATATGGTTACGCAGGATGTCGCCCACCAATTCAAAGAAGGTGAAGACCAGCATGAGCATGACGAAGCCGGCGAGCACCAGGAAGAAGGTGTTGAGGAACTCGCGGACAACGTACTCATCGAGGATGCGGGGAAAGGCATGGCGCGCCTTGGTGCGCTGCGGCCGGGATTGAAACCTGCTCCAGAGGCCTGTGAGCCGGGCGCCGTTGGCCTTGTCGGCATCCGCTGATTTGGGGCTGCGCGAGAACGAGCCTGTGATGGCGCCGAGGATGCGCCCGCCTGAGGCCATCTGCCAGAGCAGAAAGACGCCTGCCCCGGCGAAGAGCAGATTTGCCGACCAAACCGCCGAGAAAGCGGAGAGCCGGTTCTGCCGGCCGAGAGCGATGCCGGTATAGGAAAGGACGTAATAAAGCAAAACCAGCAGGATGGTGAAGACGAAGCCCGAGCTTTTTCCGCCGCGCCTGGAGGCTACGCCCAGCGGAACACCCACCAGCATCAGCACCAGGCAGGCCGCCGGATAAGAGAAGCGGCTATTCAGTTCGATGAGGAAGCGCTTGGCGTCGGGGCCGTGCGTGCGAGCCAATAGCGCCCGCATGGGAAGCGCGTAGATAGCCGTGTCCATTCGCCCCAGGTGCACGTCGCTTTGCGGGCTCATGGCGAGCGGCAGGTCGGTGGTGGTGAAGGTGGAGATGTTGTACTGCTGCGGCTGGCCGGCGACGGTCTCATGGCGCGAGCCGTTGCGGAGCCTCATGAGAAGTACCTGCGAGGAATCGTTGGCCACCGTGGCGGAGGCGGCGGTGGTGATCAGCGGCGTGGCGGGATCTGTGACGTCGGCCATAAAGACCTGACGCCAGTTGGATGCGCCCGCGCCCGGAACCACGTCCTGCACATAGAGAACGAAGTTGCGAAAGTCCTCGTAGAAGACGCGCGGCTGGATCTCGTAGGAGGCCTGGGAGGTGGCCAGCGACTGCTCCATCTGGAGAATGGCCTGATTGGCGCGGGGGGCGACATAGAGGGAGTTCGCCAGTCCCAGCAGCGTCCCGGCAATCGCCACGATCGAGGCTACCCGCACAAAGTAGCCGATCCCCAGCCCGGAGGCGCGCATGGCGACGATCTCGCTGTCTGAGGCAAGGCGGCTAAGCCCCAGCAGCACCCCGACCAGCACGGCCATGGGAATGGTGACCTTGAAGGTGTTGGGCAGAGTGAAGAGCAGAACCTCGGCCACATTGGTGAAAGTGGAGCTGTTGCGCACCACCATCTCCAGGATGTGGGGCAAGTCGCGCATGAAGAGGACAAAGGTAAAGAGCGCGCCCCCGATCAGCGTGTGGGAGAGGATTTCGCCGAGGATGTATCGGGTCAGGATGCGCACGGGCAGGCTCTCAGCTCAGTCTATCGTGTCTGCGCGCTTTGGGCGGTTTGCGGGGCAGCAGGGGTTGGGCGCCAGCCTCGCAGGCGCAGGCTGTTGGCCAGCACCGAGACCGAACTGAGCGCCATGGCCGCTGCTGCAACCCAGGGGCTGAGCAGAATGTGAAACCGGGGGTAAAGCACTCCGGCGGCCAGGGGAATGCCCAGCAGGTTGTAGCCCACCGCCCAGATGAGGTTCTGGCGCATGACGCGCAGGGTGGAGCGGGCAAGGTCGAGGGCCGCGGGAATCGATGCAGGCTGCGCGCGGAGGAGCAGCACGTCGCCGGCCTCCTGGGCGAGGTCCGCGCCGGTACCCATGGCGATGCCAGCGTCAGCCTGGGCAAGGGCGGCTGCGTCGTTGATGCCGTCGCCCACCATGGCGACGCGCAGACCGGACGCTTGCAGGGCGCGGATGCGGGCCAGCTTGCCGGCCGGGTCGAGACCCGCTTCAATCTCCGTGATTCCGGCTTCGCGGGCGATGGGGCCGGCGGCTGCGGCGGAGTCGCCGGTGAGCATGAGGACGCGCAGGCCGTCGCGGCGGAGCGCGGCGACGGCTTCGGCCGCATCCAGGCGCAAGGCGTCGCGGGCGTCGAAGTAGCCGGCCGGGACGTTGTCGAGAGCCATCCACAGGCGGGTCACCCCAGAGTCGGGCGCGGCGGAGTCTGTGGGCAGCTTGATGGAGAACTCCTGGAAGAGGGCTTCGTTGCCGAGCAGGCACTCGTGGCCCTCGACCTTTGCGGAAAGGCCGCGGCCGGGGAGGACCTGTGCGTCTTCGGCGGGCTGCCAGGCGGGGCCGCGGGCCTTTGCGGCATCGATGACCGCGTGGGCGAGCGGGTGGTTGGAGCGCTCCTCGGCGGCGGCAGCCATGCGCAGCAACTCGTCCTCGGAGCTGCCGGCAAGAGGATGAATGGCCTCGAGCACAGGGCGGCCGACGGTGAGGGTTCCGGTTTTGTCGAGCACGATGACGTCGAGATGGGCAAGGCGTTCCAGGGCTTCGCCGCCCTTGAAGAGGACGCCGAGTTGCGCTCCGCGACCGACGGCGACAGTGAGCGCGGCGGGAACGGCCAATCCCATGGCGCAGGGGCAGGCTATTACCAGCACGGCGACGGTATTGGCCAGCGCCAGCGGAAGCGAGTGGGCCGCGATGAGCCAGGCCGCAAAGGTGAGCGCGGCCAGTGCCAGCACCACCGGCACAAAGATGGAACTGGCGCGGTCGGCCAGGCGCTCCATGGGGGCGCGGGAACCCTGCGCCTGCTCGACCATGCGGGTAATCTGTGCCAGTACCGTGGCCTCGCCGAGCGATTCGGCGCGGCAGGTGACAGCGCCGTCGTAGTTGAGCGAGCCGGCAAGAACGCGGCCGCCGGGCTCGCGGGGCAGCGGCGTGGGCTCGCCGGTCAGCATGGATTCGTCCACGCTGGTGCGGCCTTCAACGATGGAGGCATCCACCGGGAAGCGTTCGCCGGGCAGGACCAGCACGCTGTCGCCGGGCTGAATCTCTTCGAGCGGCACGACGGCCGATACGCCGTCGCGGATGCGGCGGGCAGTGGCCGGGCGAAGCCGGGAGAGCGCGTTGAGAGCGGCCAGTGCGCGGCGCTTGGCCCTTGCTTCCAGAGCCTTGCCCAGCAGGAGAAAGCCGACGATGAGCAGAACGGCGTCGTAGTAGACTTGGCGGCCGGGGGCGGGCCAGACGGTGGCATATGCGGAGTAGGCGAATGCGACGCTAGTGCCAAGGCTAACCAGCGTGCTCATGTTGGTGGTTCCGTGGCGCAGTCCGCGGGCGGCGCTCAGGTAGATGCCGCGCCCGGCCCAGGCCATGGTCGCCGCCGTCAGGACCAGCAGAAACCAGCGCAGCAGATCGGGCGGCAGGGCATAGAGCCAGGGAAAGACGCGCATCAGGGCGTGGTCCAGCGCGCCCATCTCGGTCCCAAGGGGCATAGCCAGCGCCATGGCGGCCGCGCCGGCGATGAGCGTGGCGTAGGCCTTGCGCTCGGCGCCGAATGAAAGGCCATCGGAGTGGGTTTCTGCAGAAGCGCCGGGGCGGGGAAGTACGGCGTCGTAGCCTGCGGCGCGAATGGCCTCGACCAGCGCCTGGGGCGCCGCAATCGACGGGTCGAAGTCCACCTGGGCGCGATTGGCGATCAGATCGACGTGCGCCGATTGGACGCCGGCCGTGGAGCGCAGGGCCGCTTCCACGTGATGTTGGCAGGAGGCGCAGGTCATGCCCAGCACGGGCAGGGCAAGGGACTCGGTCGGGTTGGGGGCCATGGAGGAAATCAGGATTCCAGGCGCGCCGCGAATCCGATTTTGGCCAGGGCGGCAAGGGCGGGCTCGACGGGTGCGGTGTCGGCAACGCTGCTGAGCCGGGCCGAACCGATGCGCACCTCTTCTACCTGGACGCCTTCGGTCGAGGCCAGGGCCTGGGTAACGCGGCGAACGCAGGAGCCGCAGTGCATTCCATCGATTTGCAGGTTGAATTCCGGCATCGTTTTCTCCTGTTTGTTTCTGATGATACGCCGGGGAAAAAGGTGCGGAGGGCGCGGTGGCGGTCAGTGCATTCACAGAGATCTGACCATGGACGTCGCTCGGCCAGCCTTACCAACCGCCGGCAACTAAATAATGGTTGCGAACATATGTGTGAATCAGGGGCATTCTAAAATCAAGCCAAAGGGACTCCCCGTCAAACTCTGCATAGTACTTGCCATTCCCGGTCGGAGTACATCCTTTCCTTCTTTCATAGCAGTCAAGAATTGCGCGCTCACCGTTCGATATCACGTAGAGAAGCGAACTATCCGTATGAGTCCTCCTACCAGTGGTTTCATTGACAATGGTGCCAATTGCGCCAGCCACGCCAGTCCCGCCAGACACCCCGCGCACATCTAACGATTCGGTCATGGTCTGGGAATCTACAACCTCTAACAGTATGGAGTTCTTTATCGCATGGCAAACATCTTTCACGGCGTTACCCAGATTCGAGGCAGAGCTTGCTCGAACAAGTATATGATCTCTATCAAAAAGCACCAAGTCATTGGTCGTTTGCACATCTGGTGGAACGTTTTGCATATTTGAAGGGATTGTGGTTGTGATTACCTTTGCCTCTAAGATGTAATCGCCTTTTTCCTTTTCAGCCGCGAAGCTGGTATTCGGACATTCTTTCTGGAAATGCTTTCCCATCTCTTTGATGCCAATGGTTGATGCCTCACTCAGGTAGATTTGCCTCTCGGTATTTTGAGCCAGAGTCGGCCTCTGACTCATCGTTGCGAGAAGCACAAGCACACCGAAAGCCGTCGTGAGTTTTAGAACGCGCGAATAACGCGTTTCAACCGCATACTTGGAAATGTACAAAGCACTCGAGGTAGACAATCTCATCGCCCAGAAACCTCCGATAGCACAAGAATACAAGCGGATTGCAGCTGATGAACCTGGACCTGCTGGAGCTTTACGTGTCGGCAACAACTCCGAGCAATCGCTAATCATTGGGCAACAGGTCAACTTCTGCAAGTGACGCGGGTCACTGAACGGGTCTCTCAGACCCAACCTGAGGCGGGAGAGGCCGAATGACGGGGCGGGCAGTTGGTTCGGGGCACGGCGGGGTTCTATCGTAGAGTGGGTTTTCTGGCAAGGAGGATCATGCAGAGAGAGTTTCCTGTGGCGCCGCTGGTGGGCGTGGGCGCGGTGGTAGTGGATGTGGGCCGGGTGCTGCTGGTGCGGCGCGGGCGCGAGCCGCTCAAGGGGCATTGGTCGCTGCCCGGCGGCCTGCTGGAGTTGGGCGAGTCGCTGACCGAGGGAGTGATTCGCGAGGTGAGGGAAGAGACGGGCCTGACGGTTGAGCCGTTGGAACTGGTCGAGTTGCTGGACCGCATTCACCGCGAGGGTGAGCGGGTTCGGTACCATTATGTGATTGCCGATTATCTGTGCCGGCTGGTGGGCGGCGAACTGCTGGCTGCGTCGGACGCCGATGCGGTGCGCTGGGTGGAGCGCGCGGAGTGGAATAGCCACAGCGCGCTGGTGCTCGATCCGGTCACCGTGCGAGTGATCGAAGCCGGCTGGCAAAGGGCGCAAGCATTGAACGAAGCAGGACGTGAGGGCAGATGAGAACGATCAAGAGGCTGTTGTGGGTTGCTGGTTTGCTGGTGGCGCTGGTTGTGGTCGCGGGCATCGGGTTTTGGATGCGTCCGGTGGCCTTCTTCAACGGGCTGACCTACGCGCGGCTCTGCCTTTCGGGGGCGGATAGCAGCACGGTCGCCGTGGCGGGCCATCGCGTCCACTATTATGCGATGGGGCCGGCCGGCGGGCCCGCGGTGGTGCTGGTTCACGGCTTGGGCGGGCGCTCGGAGGACTGGCGCGACCTGGCGCCTTTTCTCGCCAAGGCAGGCTTCAGGGTCTATCTGCCCGATCTTCCCGGCTACGGACGCAGCGAACAGCCCGCGGACTTCTCCTACTCGGTGCACGACGAGGCGGAGGCGGTGGTGGGCTTTCTGGACGCCCTGGAGCTCAAGCGGGTTGACCTGGGCGGCTGGTCAATGGGTGGCGGAATCGCGCAGCATGTGGCCGCGCGCCACCCGGAGCGGGTGCGGCGCCTGATGCTGTTTGACTCGGCTGGTATCTACGAGCTGCCCAAGTGGAATACCGCGCTATTTACGCCGCGAACGCCTGGGGAACTGGATCAGCTTGACGCGCTGCTGATGCCCAAGCCGCCGACTGTGCCGGGATTCATCGCGCGGGACATCATCCGGCTGTCGAAGAAGAACGCTTGGGTGATTCACCGCGCGCTCGACACCATGCTGACCGGCCAGGACGCCACCGACACCATGCTGCCGGGGTTCAAGATGCCGGTGCTGATTGTGTGGGGCGGGGAAGACAGGATCACCCCGCTGAGCCAGGGCGAGACGATGCACCGGCTGGTGCCGCAATCCGAGTTGGATGTTTTTCCCGGCTGCGGCCATCTGGCTCCGCAGGAGTGCGCCGCGCAGATTGGGCCGCAGGTGGTGGAGTTTGTGAAGCGTTGACTTGGGCGTTGGGCCGCCGGGTCCAGAGCATGCGCCGAGCCACTGGCGAAGCGTCAAAATATCCAGCGCGCGGTGAGAATCAAGGCGTGGTTGTAGGTGTGGAAGTGGCTGGCGGCGATCTGCATGCCAGCGCCGATGGCGAGGCCGGGACGCGATTTTGGGTCCTCGGCGTGCAGCGCGCACTTGCCCACGATCAGGCCCGGGGTGATGAATTCCTGGGTCTTGCCGTCGTTGGCGCCTCCTTTATAGAAGGTGGCATTGCTCTCGATCTCCGGCCAGAAGATTTTGCCGAGGCGATACTGGGCCACGGTATTCCAGGCGACGGGCCGGCCGGCGGTGGTAATGGCCGGTTTGCCCGTGGGCAGGGTTGCGCCCAGGGTAGACTGCACGTCGAACCTGCCAAATCCTTTGCCCGTGCCCAGGGTGGGGGCAATGCTGGCGTCCGTGGAGCCATTCTTGGCGCTGCCAGTTGGAACGGTGGCCACTACCCACGCGCTGAGGGTGTAGCAACCATGCTGGGCGTTGCCGCTGGCTATGCGGTACTTGCCCAGAAAAGACAGGTCGCCGAAGCCGTCCACCGCCTTGGAGTTGTGCTTGATGTAAGGCGGCAGATTGAAGGCGATCTCTGTCCGGTTGGAGGCAATTAGATTCACGCCCTTGCTGTTGTCGAAGTTCCAGGTGCTGGTGAGTGCCGGAGTCACCTGGTGCACGATGTCCGTGCGAACCACCTGGAAGAGGCCGGTATAGGTGGTGACCAGGGGGACTGCCCAGGGGGGTTGCTTGGACTGAATGGCGTTGGTGCGCGCCTCCCAACGGCTGTAGAAACCGTCTTGAGGCGCGCTCACGGTGCCGGCCTGGGCGTACACATTTGCTGAAATCAGCAGGAAGAGCAGGGAAAGGGGAAGCTTTCTCATGTCAGTGCATTGAGCATGAAGCTCTGAGGCGGGGCCGTAAACCCCCCTTTGGAGGAGCTTTCTCTCCATCCAAAGGTGGGCGAGAAACGAAAGGGGCGGCTTTTGGGCGCCCCTTCAACTGAATCGACTGGATCAAGGCTGTAAAGGCGGTTTACTGCTTCACCAACTCAACGCGGCGGTTGAGCGCGCGGCCGGATTCGGAGTCATTGGACGCGATGGGCGCGTAGGGGCCGTCGCCGTAAGCCTGGAGTTGAGCGGCAGGCACGCCATATTGCCCGGTCAGGGACAGAACGATGGCCGCCGCGCGCCGCTTGGAGAGGTCGATGTTGGCGGTCAGGACGCCGGCGTTGTCGGTGTGTCCCACCACATAGACCTTGAGCGTGGGATTTTGCTTGAGCATCTTGGCCACTTCCTGGAGAGCGGGAGCAGACTCGGGCTTGACGTCAGCTTTTCCGGTGTCGAAGAGAATGCCGTTGACCGCGATGTGGCCACTGGCCTTCAGCCCTCCTTCAAGCGCCGTGACGGTGGCTACGACCTCCTGATTCGGCCCAGGCTCCGTGACAAAGACCTCCTCATACCAGTTTCCTCTGCTCACCCCCACATAAATCCAGGTCTTGCCATGATGGACATAGAAGTCGCCATCGTCTCCGGTGTCGAAATCCATGGTGTATCCCGCGGTGAGGACTGCGGACTTCAAGTCGCGCAGCACCTGGGACTTGGAGGCGGAGGAGGGGTATCTGTACGTGATATGGAAGTACTTTCCCTCGATCCTCTTGTCCGGCTTGCCGGAGCCCATTTTGAAGTCGTAGAGTTCGTTCTCCAGTTGCTTGCAATCGATAATGGTGCTGCCGGCGAACCGGTTAATCAGCGGCGAGTCCTTGCAGCCCTTGGCGTCCTGCTCGGCGCGAACGCCGACCGGGAGTGCGGTCGCAAGACACAACAGAAGGGTTGGGACGATCTTCATCTTCTTCTCCTCAATTCAAGGGCATTTGAATGGCGGTTCCACCCTTGCATCTCGATCTCAACCGGGGCGCCTGCCCACCATGCCGTGAGGCAGAGCCGCGTGAATCTTGGTTCCCAATTCCCGGAACCGCTTCAGTGTGTTCTGGCCGGCTTGAGGTTCATGTCGTTGGGGCTGCAGGTTGGGCTCTTCCAGCGCCAGTCGGTCGTTGTCACGGAGTTGGTGGTCTTGCCGTTCACGGTGGCGTCCAGGACAGCCTTGCCGATCATGTGCTGCATCCCGTCGAAGGCCAGGGTGACCTTGCCTTTCATCTGGAGGATCTTCATGTTGCAATCCATGAAGTAGCTTGCGCCGGTAGAGGAGAGGTTGAACTCCTTGATCGAGCAGGAGGGATCCTGGGTGAATGCCTTTTCCCATAGCTCGTCATTGAGGCAGTAGAGCATGGCGATCGGCTTTTCCCCAGGCATTGCAGAGGGAGTTGCCGTCTCCCATTCACCAGAGCGCAGGGGAAACCTGTGCTGCGCCGAACAGACAGCGGTTGCCATGAGGGCAAACGCGCACACTGCCATCCACTTGAGAGCCATCGTCCGCACCCCATTCTTTTTGCCTGGAAGTCAGAGACCGATGCTGCGACATTCGGTGGGCTGCTGTCAATAGCAACCGGCGGAGAAGAAAAGGCCGCGCTGGGGAATCCGTTGCTCTGGATTCCTGGCGCGGCCTCTTGCGGTGAGCTGATAGCGGTTAGTTAGACGCCGATGACATTGCAGAGTTCCTTGACGGCGGCAGCGCTCCTGTGGAGGGCGGCCTGCTCCTCGTCGGTGAGCTTGATCTCGATAATCTGTTCGAGACCCGCCGCGCCCAGCTTGCAGGGCACGCCGACGTAGTAGCCGTCGATGCCGTATTCGCCTTGCAGGTAGGCCGCGCAGGGAAGGATCTTCTTCTTGTCCTTGAGGATGGCCTCGGCCATCTCGACCGCGGCCGCGGAGGGCGCGTAGTAGGCGCTGCCGGTTTTGAGATGCTTGACGATCTCGGCTCCGCCGTCGCGGGTGCGCTGGACGATAGCGTCGATGCGCTCCTTTGACAGCAACTCGGTGATGGGAATGCCGGCCACGGTGGTGTAACGGACCAGAGGCACCATGGTGTCGCCGTGACCGCCCAGGACGAGGCAATTCATGTTATCGACGCTCACATTCAACTCGGCGGCGATGAAGCTCTTGAAGCGGCCGGAGTCCAGGATGCCCGCCATGCCGAGAACCCGCTCGCGGTTGAATCCGGACTGGCGATAGGCGGTCTGGACCATGGCGTCGAGAGGATTGGAGACGACGATGAGGATGGATTCGGGCGATTGCGCAACAACCTTGGAGACCACGTCGGACATGATCTTGTAGTTGGTGTGGAGCAGGTCGTCGCGGCTCATGCCGGGCTTGCGGGGGATACCTGCTGTGATGATGACGATGTCGGAGTTGGCGGTGTCGGCGTAGTCGTTGGAGCCGGTGATGTGAACGTCGGAGCGCTCGATGGGCAGAGCCTGGAGCAGGTCGAGCGCCTTGCCCTGGGGCACGCCTTCCACGACGTCGATAAGCACCACGTCGGCCAGTTCCTTGGCCATGATCCAGTGGGCCGCTGTGGAGCCTACGTTGCCGGCGCCTACGATGCTAACTTTTTTGCGCATTTTCCCTCCTTGGGGAATTTGTTTTTGAGTTGTCAGCGGTCGGCCTCGATCACATATGTCGTGCACGAAGCCGATCCCTGTTCCCTGATCCCTGCCCTTACATGTTGCCGATGATGCGGGTGGCGAACTCGCTGGTGCCGACCTTGGTGGCGCCGGCGGTCTGGCGCTCGAAGTCGTAGGTGACGAACTTCTGGAGGATGGTCTTCTCCAGGGAGTTCTCGATGAGCTTGGCGGCTTCCTTCCAGCCGATGAAGTCCAGCAGCATGACGCCGGAGAGGATGACCGAGCCGGGATTGATGACGTCCTTGTCGGCGTACTTGGGAGCGGTGCCGTGGGTGGCTTCAAAGACCGCGTAGCCGTCGCCGATATTGGCGCCGGGGGCGATGCCCAGGCCGCCTACCTGCGCGGCGGCCGCGTCGGAGATGTAGTCGCCGTTGAGGTTGGTGGTGGCCAGGATGCTGTAGTCGGCGGGGCGGATGATGATCTGCTGGAAGATGGAGTCGGCGATGCGGTCGTTGATGAGGATTTTGTTCTTCCATGCGCCGTTGCCGTGGGTCTGGCCGATGGAGTCGAGGACGCCCTTGATCTCGGCGTAGAGCGCGTCGCGGAAGGCCTGATTGCCGAATTCCAGGCCGGGCTCGATGAGCGCGGCGTTTTGCTCCACGGTGATGGCCGGGTTGGCGTCCACGTTGCCGAGGATCCAGCTCTCGCGCTCGGTCACTGTGTCGGCGCGGAACTCGTCTACGGCGACCTCGTAGCCCCACTCGCGGAATGCGCCCTCGGTGAACTTCTGGATGTTGCCCTTGTGGACCAGGGTGACGGTCTTGCGGCCGGACTCCAGCGCATGGCGGATGGCGTAGCGGACCAGGCGCTTGGTGGCGAAGATGGAGATGGGCTTGATGCCGACGCCGGAGTCGGCGCGGATCTTTTTCTTGGTCTTGGCGAGCAGGTCGTCGTTGATGAAGGAGATGAGGCGTGCGGCGTCCTCGCTGCCTTCCTTGAACTCGATGCCGGAGTACACATCCTCGGTGTTCTCGCGGAAGATGACGATATCGACCTTTTCGGGATGCTTCACGGGGCTGGGCACGCCCTGGTAGTAGCGGACCGGGCGGACGCAGGCGTAGAGGTCGAGGAGCTGGCGCAGGGCCACGTTGAGCGAGCGGATGCCGCCGCCGATGGGCGTGGTGAGCGGCCCCTTGATGGAGACGCGGAGGTCGCGCGCGGCGGCCACCGAGTCGTCGGGCAGCCAGGTGGAGAACTGGCGGAAGGCCTTCTCGCCGGCGAAGATTTCAAACCACTTGATGGCGCGCTTGCCGCCGTAAGCCTTCTCGACCGCGGCGTCGAAGACGCGCTGCGAGGCCTTCCAGATGTCGCGGCCGGTGCCGTCGCCTTCGATAAATGGGATGATGGGGTTGTCGGGCACGTCGAACTGCCCGTTGGCGTACTGAATCGGCTGGCCGTCCTGGGGCAATTCCAGCCCGTTGTAGGTATTCTGCATGGTTTTCGCTCTGTCCCTTCAGGGTGTGGGGTCAACGAAGAGGCTAACACCTGGAAATTGCAGGTGGCAATGGGAGAGAGAGCGGGGTTGCGCTTGGCCTGGGTGCTGGGGCATTCTCTTGGGCGGGTGCGATGTTCCGGAAGAGGGTCAATCTCCAGAGGGGCCGCGACACACCAAGAAGCGACGTCTTGTTATGGAACCTACTTGAGCCGAGGAACGGATGTACAGGCAACCGAGCATTTTGCGCGCGACACTCTTCATGATCATCGCTGTTCTGATCGTCAGTAATCCAGCGTCTGCAAATCCGCGAAATCTAACGATCTGTGTCCTCAATAGCGATTGGGAGCACCTACTGAACAGCCAATTGGAGATTCGAGGCACGATCTTCATAGGCGGAGAGATAGGGGTCATCACAGATCAGCATTGCTCGTTTCGATTCGCGTTTGGAGATGATTACCAGACCTTTGGCAGCCGGTTCCGCGCAAAACGCGATAGCAAATGGGGCCTGATGAGGCGAATGCTGAGTACGCAGCCGACCGCGACTTTGTCCGGTTTCCGGGGCTTCGCTGGTTGAATCCGTTGGCTCCGTCCAGGTAGCGTTATCCGGCGATTCGGAACCAATTTCTGTGAATACGCGATGAAATCCGCTGGTACCCTTCTTCTGCCCGTCAGGATGCGATAGACTCATGCGGGAACGCAAGAAAGCCCGGCAACTTCGAAATCACGGAGGATACATAGAAATTGGGAAAAAGCATGGTCCCGAAGAAGATTTTCTTCACCAAGGGCAAGGGAACTCACAAGGAGCGTTTGACCTCATTTGAGCTGGCCCTTCGGGATGCGGGGATCGCATCGCAGAATCTGGTTCGCGTTTCGTCCATCTTTCCGCCGCAATGCAAGGTGATTACGCGCAAGGAAGGCCTGACCTATCTGAATCCCGGCGAGGTGGTTTTTGCCGTGATCGCGGAGAACTCGACGCGCGAGCCGCACCGGCTGGTGGTTTCGAGCATCGGCGTCGCCATCCCGGCCGATCACGACACCTATGGCTACCTGAGCGAGCACCACAGCTTTGGCGAGACCGAAGAGCAGGCAGGCGAGTACGCCGAGGAACTGGCCGCCGAGATGCTGGCTACGACGCTGGACGTGGAGTTCGACCCGGACAAGAGCTGGGACGAAAAGAAGGAAATCTACCGCATCTCCAACAAGATTGTGCGCACCAGCAACATTACGCAGTCGGCGGTGGGCGACCGGCGCGGGCTGTGGACGACGACGATTGCCGCGGCGGTGCTGATTCTGGAAGAGAAGAGCAGCGATCGCAGCCGCACCGCAGCTCGGGAAGCAGTCTCGAAAAAGGCAGAAGCGGTCTCGAAAAAGATCGAGTAGCCGAGGGGGCTTTGCCCCTCACGGTCGCAATCGGTAGCTAAGGGCCAATCCCGCCGGGCGGGGTTGGCCTTGCTGCGTAATTTGAAGGGGAATCGAAGGCGGAAGATGGCGGAAGCGCGCAAGTACAACGTAGGGTTGGTGCAGATGCGCATGGGCGCGGACCCGGAGGCCAACTTCGAGTCGGCGATCCAGCATGTTCGCGAGGCGGCGCGGATGGGCGCGAACATCGTGTGCCTGCCGGAGCTTTTTCGCACGCAGTATTTTTGCCAGCGGGATGAGCTTGCGCTCTTTGACCTGGCGGAGGCGATTCCGGGGCCGTCGACGGCGCGGCTGGCCGAGGTGGCGCGCGAGGCGCGGGTGGCGATTGTCGCTTCGCTCTTCGAGCGGAGGGCGCCGGGGCTTTACCACAACACGGCGGTCACGCTGAATGCCGACGGGGCCATCGCCGGCGTCTACCGCAAGATGCACATTCCAGACGATCCTCTCTACTACGAGAAGTACTACTTCACGCCGGGGGACCTGGGTTTTCAGGCGGTGGACACCGCCTTTGGCCGGGTGGGGACGCTGGTGTGCTGGGACCAGTGGTTTCCCGAAGGTGCACGGCTTACGGCCCTCCAGGGAGCGGAGCTCCTGTTTTACCCGACCGCGATTGGCTGGCATCCGGCGGAGAAGGCAGAGTTCGGCGCTGCGCAGTACGATGCCTGGCAGACGATCCAGCGGGCGCACGCGATTGCCAATGGCGTATATGTCGCCGGGGTGAACCGAGTGGGCGTGGAGCACGGCGATGTGCTGGGGAATCGAGCAGATGGCGTGGGGCTGGAGTTCTGGGGCGGCAGCTTTCTGGCCGATCCGTTCGGACGGGTGATTGCCAAGGCTTCGCACGACAGCGAGGAGATTCTCCTGGGCGAGATCGACCTGGGCCTGATGGAGGATACGCGCCGCAACTGGCCGTTCCTGCGCGACCGGCGAATCGATGCGTACGGGCCGATTACGAAGCGCTTCCTTGATCCGGTGAACACGTGGACGCAGGACGGAGACGCCAAGTAATCATGCCCCAATCAACGCCACGAGAATTGGGCTACCGCATGCCCGCCGAATGGGAGCCGCACGAGGCTACCTGGCTTGCATGGCCGCACAATCCCGAGGACTGGCCGGGGAAGTTCCAGCCGATTCCGTGGGTGTATGCGGAGATTGTGCGGTTGCTGTCGGCGCGGGAGCGGGTTCACATCCTGGTGGATGACTTGAAGGCCGAGCGGCGCGCCGGGGGAATTCTGGAGCGGGCCGGGGCAAATCTGGACCGGGTGAGCTTTCATGTTTGGCCCACGGACCGGGTTTGGACGCGCGACTCGGGGCCGATCTTCGTGCGGGATGCTGAAGGCCGGGTGGCGGTGACCAACTGGCGCTTCAACGCCTGGGCCAAGTACGACGACTGGCATCTGGACGACCAGGTGCCGGGGCGGGTGGCGGAGTTGCTTGCCCTGCCGGAATGGCAGCCGTCGCTCGAACTGGCCGATGGTTCCATGCAGAGGCTCGTGCTGGAAGGCGGCTCGATTGATACCAACGGCCAGGGCATTCTGCTCTCCACCGAGGAGTGCCTGCTGAGCGAGGTGCAGCAGCGGAATCCTGGCGTGAGCAGGGAGCAACTGGAGCGGGCGTTTCACGATTATCTCGGGATTGATCAGGTGATCTGGCTGGGCCGAGGCGTGGGCGGGGACGATACCCATGGGCACATCGACGATATCAGCCGCTTTGTGGGGCCGGCGACGATTGTGACGGCCGTGGAGCCGGATGAGAGCGACGCGAATCATGAGCCGCTCATGGAGAACCTGGAGCGGCTCAGGGCCGCGCGCACGCTCGACGGAAAGCAGTTCGAACTGGTGGAACTGCCGCTGCCCCGTCCGGTGGTCTTTCGCGGCCAGCGCCTGCCGGCGAGTTATGCGAATTTCTATATTGCGAACGGGCTGGTGCTTGTGCCCACCTTTCACGACCCCAACGACCGCGTGGCGCTGAACATTCTGGCCGGGGTTTTTCCGGAGCGGGAGGTCATCGGCATCCATTCGGTGGATCTGGTCTGGGGCCTGGGCACTCTGCATTGCATGACCCAGCAGCAGCCGGCAGGGCTAACATCGAAAGCATGATCGACGACCGGGAAGCAATGGAAGCCGCATTGGCCGAGGCCTGGCTGGCTGGCGAGGCCGGCGAGGTGCCGATCGGCGCGGTGATTGTGTACGCGGGCGAGATTGTGGCGCGCGGGCAGAATCGGGTGCTGCGTGACGTGGACCCGACGGCGCACGCGGAGATTGTGGCTCTGCGAGCGGCGGCCGCGGCGGTGGGGAACTACCGGCTGCTGGGCTGCACGCTCTATGTGACTCTGGAGCCCTGCGCGATGTGCGCGGGGGCGATGATTCACGCACGGCTGGACCGGCTGGTGTTTGCGGCGGCCGATCCGAAGACCGGCGCGGCGGGGTCGGTGCTGGCGGTGCTGAATCACCCGCAACTGAACCACCAGATGGCGGTGGAGCAGGGGATTCTGGGCGAGGAAGCGGCGGAGTTGCTGCGCAGCTTTTTTCGCGAGCGGCGGTAGAGTCAGCTTCGCGTCAGTGCCCGGATTCTCTCAGCCTCCCCCGGCCACTTCGCGATCAGCTCTTGGGCTGGGGCGCTGCGATAGTCGGCAAAATCAAATCCTGGAGTGACGGAACAGCCGAGCAGGGCCACCTGGCCCCGGCCGATGAGCCGCGTGCCTTGCCAGACGCCGGCGGGGACGAGGAGTTGGACGTGCTGACCGGCCTGCAAATCCTGTCCAAGAGTGTAAGCAGCAGAGCTGCCGTCGGGGTGGAGCTGGAGCATCTCGACGGGATCGCCGAGGTAGAAGTGGAAGAGCTCGTCGGAATCGAGGACGTGCATCTCGGAAAATGTGCCGGGCTCGAGCAGGTAGTAGATGGCGGTGCCGGCGTGGCGAAGGCCGCGGGGCAACTCGACGGTGGCAGCCGAGGCGTAGGTGCGGCGAAAGCTGCCGCCCTCGATGGGGTGGGGCTGGAGGTTGAGGAGGGCCTTGATTTCCGCGGCGGTCACGTCACAGATGGTACCAGCGGGGGCGCGGTAAAATGAAGGCATGGACGTGCAAGTTTATGCCACAAGCTGGTGCCGGGATTGCCGGATGGCCAAGCAGTTTCTCGACACCCACGGGATCAAGTACACGGAGATCGATGTGGACCGCGATGCGGCGGCCTCGGCCGAGGTGCTGCGCCAGGTGGGCAAGCGGGCGGTGCCGCAACTGGTGATTGACGGGGAGTGGTTTCAGCCGTACAAGCCGGGGCGCGGCTTGCTCTACGACGAGTTGCATCAGAAGCTGGGGATTCCGCGGGTTTAATGTCGGTTTTTCGGATAGACGGAGAGATACAGTGATCGAGCGTTATACGCGGCCGGCGATGGGCCGGATCTGGACCGAGGAGAGCAAGTACCGGTGCTGGCTTGATGTGGAGTCGGCGGCGAGCACGGTGCTGGCCGAGGACGGGGTGATTCCTGTGGCGGCGGCCGAGGCCATTGCAACCAAGGCAAGCTGTTCGGTGGCCCGCATCCAGGAGATTGAGGCGGAGGTGAAGCACGATGTAATCGCCTTTACAACTGCCGTGGCGGAGTCGCTCAAAAGCCAGGGACTGGACGGCGAATCCCGCTGGCTGCACTATGGGCTGACGTCGAACGACATCGTGGATACCGCTCAGGCTTTGCAGATCATGGAAGCATCCGCGCAGATTCGCGTGGGTCTGGTGGCGTTTCTGGAGGTGCTGAAGCGGCGGGCGATCGAGTTCAAGCACACGCCGACGATCGGGCGGACGCACGGGATTCACGCCGAACCGACGACCTTTGGGCTGAAGGTGCTGAACTGGTTTGCGGAGATGGAGCGCAACCTGGCGCGCTTTGACGCGGCGGCCGAGGACATGCGCGTAGGCAAGCTGTCGGGCGCGGTGGGTACCTTTGGCCACCTGAAGCCGGAGCACGAGGAGCGCATCTGCGCGCGGCTGGGGTTGAAGCCGGCGCCGGTGGCGACGCAGGTAATCCAGCGCGATCGGCACGCAGCGTACATCTCGACGCTGGCCATTATCGGCAGCACGCTGGACAAGATTGCCGTCGAGGTCAGGCACCTGCAGCGGACCGAGGTGCGCGAGGCGCAGGAGTACTTCAGCGAGAAGCAGAAGGGCTCCTCGGCGATGCCGCACAAGAAGAATCCGATTACGAGCGAGCAGATCAGCGGTCTGGCGCGGGTGCTGCGCGGCAATGCGCAGGCGGCATTTGAGAATATCGCGCTGTGGCACGAGCGGGACATCTCCCATTCTTCGGTGGAGCGGGTGATCTTTCCGGACTCGACGGTTCTGGTGGACTACCTGCTGGCCAAGACCACCGATCTTATCGACCGGCTGCTTGTGTATCCGGAGCGAATGAAAAAGAATCTGGAATCGACGGGCGGGCTTATCTTCAGCGGGCAGTTGCTGCTGGATCTGGCCGAGGCAGGGATGATGCGCGAGGACGCTTACCGGCTGGTGCAGTCGCACGCCATGCGGTCGTGGAAAGAGGACCTGGTCTTTCGCGACGAGGTGGCGAAAGATGCGGCGATTAGCGGGCTGCTGAGCGCGGAGAAGCTGGAGCGGACGTTCGACTACATGCGCCAGCTGGGCAATGTGGACGCGATCTTTGAGCGGGTGTTGGGCGAGTAGAGTTTCTTCGCGCGCAGGCCAGGTGCAGCGCCGTTGGCGCGAAATTGGGTGTCAGATGTCTTGGAGCCAACGGTACGGAGTTATATGAATCTCAGCGTGGCACTTACCGGCGCGTCGGGCTCGGTCTTCGGGCGGGAGTTGCTGCGCGCGCTGGAGGCGGAAGAGCGTGTGGCGCGGGTGCATTTTGTGGCCTCGGAGAACTCGCTGCGGGTGATGGCGGAAGAACTGGGAGTGAGCGGCCGCACGCAGTGCCTGGAGAAGCTGCTGGGCGCGCCGCCGGTGAAGACCGTGCAGCACGCGGACGCGGACATCGGGGCGGCGATTGCCTCGGGCAGCTACCCCTCAAGCGGGATGATTGTGCTGCCCTGCTCGATGGGGACGCTGGCGGCGATCGCCAACGGGCTGGCCAACTCGCTGATTTCGCGGGCCGCCGATGTGACGCTGAAGGAGCGGAGGCCGCTGCTGCTTTGCGTGCGGGAGACGCCGTTCAACCGGATTCACCTGAGGAACATGACGTTGGCGGCCGAGGCGGGGGCGGTGATCTTTCCGGTGATTCCGGCGTTTTATAACCGTCCGGTGGATTCCTCGGAGATGGCGCGGCAGTTTGTGTGCCGGGTGCTGGCGCATATCGGGCTGGCGCAGCCGGGTGCGTTTGTGTGGGGCAGGGAATTAGAGACCAGGGACTGAGGGACCAGAGGGCCTTCGGTGGCCACGGCTGGGTTGGCAAGTTGGCGGAGGCATTTGACATCCACCCCGGCTTGCAACGATACTGCCTTCAATGCGTAGCTCAAGGAATCGCGGAATTGCGGCCAAGGACATGTGTATGTGCATGGGCTGCGGACCTGTCCGTGGGGCTTTTGAGCGGCGAATGCGCTAGACGCAACCGAAGCTTGAAGTCAGGCGGCCCGGGTCCGAAGAGGATTCGGGCCGCTTCGTTTTTCCCCACCGTAGCCGTTGAAAGAGCCATAACCCCGAAGGAGTAGACCATGTCCGCACCCAAGCAGCAACTCGCCACTCTTGCCGTTCACGCCGGCCAAACGCCCGACCCGACGACGGGTTCGCGCGCGGTGCCCATCTACCAGACCACATCGTATCTTTTTCAGGACGCGGACCATGCCGGCCGGCTGTTTGCGCTGAAGGAGTTTGGCAACATCTACACCCGCATCATGAACCCGACGACCGACGTGCTGGAGAAGCGCGTGGCGGCACTCGAGGGGGGCGTGGCGGGACTGGCGACGGCCTCGGGCCAGGCGGCCGAGACGCTGACCATCACGACGCTCGCTGGGGCCGGGGACGAGATTGTTTCGACGACCTCGCTTTACGGCGGGACCTACAATCTTTTCCACTACACGCTGCCGCGGCTGGGCATCACGGTGCGGTTTGTGGATGCGGACGATTTCGATGGGCTGCGGAAGGCCATCAACGACAAGACGCGCGCGGTTTATACCGAGACGCTGGGCAATCCCAAGCTGGACGTGGTGGACATCGAGCGGATCGCCGCCATTGCGCACGAGCATGGGCTGCCGCTGGTAATCGACAACACCTCGGCATCGGCGGCGCTGGTGAGGCCGATCGAGTGGGGCGCGGACATCGTGGTGAACTCGGCCACCAAGTTCCTGGGCGGGCACGGAACGACGATCGGGGGCGTGATTGTGGACGCGGGCAAGTTCGATTGGGCGGCTTCGGGGCGGTTCAAGGACTTTACCGCGCCGGACCCGTCGTACCACGGGCTTTCCTACACCGAGGCCTTCGGGCCGCTGGCGTTCATCCTGAAGGCGCGGGTACAGGGGCTGCGGGACACGGGCGCGGCGCTTTCGCCCTTCAACGCATTCCTGCTCTTGCAGGGGATCGAGACGCTGCATCTGCGGCTGCAACGGCACTCGGAGAACGGACTGGCCGTGGCGAAGCACCTGGAGCAGCATCCGGGCATCGAGTGGGTCAACTATCCGGGGCTGGAGTCGAGCCAGTACTTTGAGCGGGCAAAGAAGTACCTGCCGGACGGACAGGGAGCCCTGGTGACCTTCGGAATCAAGGGCGGATACGATGCGGGAAAGAAGCTGATCGACGGGCTGGAGCTGTTTTCGCTGGTGGCGAATATCGGCGACGCCAAGTCGCTGGTGATTCATCCGGCCTCGACGACGCACCAGCAGCTTTCGCCGGCGGAACAGGCGGATACGGGCGTGACGCCGGAACTGGTTCGGCTGTCGGTGGGTATCGAGGATATCCGCGACATTCTTGCGGATCTGGACCAGGCGATCGAGGCAGCCAACGGGTATGCGTTTGCCGGTGGAGCGGCGACCGGGACTCTTGCTGCACAATGAGTATCATGACCGAATCCCGAGTTGGGACGGGCGCCGTAACCGCGACGTCCGTCCTGACGCCCACCTACGAAGGCGACTTTGTGCTGGACGAGCACCTGCTGCTGGAGAGCGGCCGGACTCTGGCCGGCGTGACGCTGCATTACGCGGTGTACGGAAAGCTCAACTCCGCCAGGGACAACGCCGTGCTGGTGTGCCATGCGCTCTCCGGCTCGGCGCTGGTGGGTTCGTGGTGGCCGGAACTGTTTGCGCCTGGGGCGGTGCTTTCGCTCCATCGGGACTTCGTCATCTGCATCAACATGCTGGGCTCCTGTTACGGCTCGACTGGGCCGGGATCGGTGGATCCGGAGACGGGGAACATCTACGGGCCGGATTTTCCACTGGTTTCGATTCGCGACAATGTGCGTGCGCAGGCGCGCTTGCTGGATTCCCTGGGGATACGGAAGCTGCGGTTGGTGCTGGGAGGCTCGATCGGGGGCATGCAGGCCCTGGAATGGGCCATTCACGATCCCGAGCGGGTGGAGCGCGCGGCGATTATCGGCGTGGCGCCGGTTTCGGCGATGGGACTGGCGCTGAACCACCTGCAGCGGCAGGCCATCCAGCACGATCCGGAGTGGGCGGGCGGGCACTATCTGCCGCAGAGGCCGCCGCGCCGGGGGCTTTCCTTGGCCCGGCAAATCGGGATGCTGAGCTATAAATCGGCGACTCTGTTCGACGAACGCTATGGGCGCAGGCCCAATCGCAACGGGGAAGACCCGTGGGGGCTGGACAACCTGGGCGGAGGGCTGATTGGCGGGCGGTTCGATATAGCGGGTTATCTGGATACCCAGGGGGAACGCTTCAACGAGCGCTTCGACGCCAACGCGTACCTGGCGATTCTGCGCACCATGGACACCTGGGATCCGCTGCATGGGGCCTTGTCGCCGGCGGAGGTCTTTGGACGGATTCGAGCCCGGCTGAGTTTTGTGGGCATCAGTTCGGATTGGCTGTTTCCGGCGCGGGATGTGCGCGAATTTGCCTATACAATTCGCGCGGCGGGAGTACAGGCGGACTACCGGGAGATGACGAGCGACCACGGACACGATGCTTTCTTGGCCGAGCAGGCCGAACTGGTGCGGCTGCTTCAGTAGAGCCGGGAACAGTTTTCCCATTTGAGGTGTCTAAGCGAATATGGAAGCGTGGGGCCTTGAATCCGAAAGGCACGGAGCAAGGACGGCCGACAGCGTCGGGTCCGGGCGCAAGGCGTGGCGGACCGAGGTGCAAGGCAGCCTCTCGAACCGCGCTCTGAAGCAGTTTCGCGCTGATTGCAGGGGCCGCTGGCATGGGGTTTTTGACATTCGCACACAACTCCACTTGTCACGAGGGGCAGGGCTTTCTATAATCCTTCCAACACCGCATTGGAGCCGTGGTATCGTTTACCCGTCACCCCGGCGTTCAACCGCCTCAACGAACGGTTGCATATTCCGCGAGCGAGTGCTTGAGTATTGATTTCCATTTCGGCAATTCCCAGGAGCACTGAATGAAGAAGTTTGTCTTTGCGTCTGTGATGGCACTGGCGAGCATTTGCCTCGTTTCCGCGCCCACGCTGCGAGCCCAGGATTCGGACACGATCTCGATCAAGGATCCGGCCGAGTTCAATGCCTATCAAATGGCCACCACACAGAGCGACCCGAAGGCCAAGGCAGCGGCCCTGGAGAGCTTTTTGACCAGCTATCCGCAGAGCGTCGTGAAGAAGGCGGTTCTCGACCTGCTGGTAGACACCTATGGAACCCTGAACGACGACGACCATGCGTTGAGCGCGGCCAGCCGCCTGCTTCAGCTGGATCCCAACAACACCAAGGCCATCTTCCTTTCAGTGGTTATCAAGAAGAAGCAGTGCGGCAGGACGAGCGACGCGCAGACCTGCGACGATGCCGCTGCGCTGGCCAAGAAGGGACTGGCTACGCCCAAGCCTGCCGGCGTCTCCGACGACGAGTGGAAGAAGCAGACCAGCGCGACCTACCCGGTGTTTCACTCGGCTCTTGCGCTGGACGACATCATCTCCAAGAAGGACGTGAAGGCCGGCGTTGACGAGTACAAGCAGGAACTGATGCTGTTTCCGACCGACGCCACCAAGAGCGGCACGGGCCTGGTGGACACGCTGCAATTGGCAGAAGCTTATGCCAAGCTGACTCCTCCGGATGCTCCGAACGCGGTTTGGTTCTACGCCCGCGCGCTGGCTTTTGCTCCCGACAGCTTCAAGCCTGTGATCGAGAAGAAGCTCAATTACTGGTACAAGAAGTTCCACGGGGGCATGGACGGTGTAGACGACATCAAGAGCCAGGCAGCGGCCACCGTGTTTCCAGCGGGCGGAGCCCCAGTCATCAAGGCGGCCAAGACACCTGCCGAGTATGCCCACGATGTGGTCGCCGGCGGCAACCTGCCGGGGCTGAACCTGGGCGACAAGGAGTTCATTCTGGCCAACGGCGTGAAAGAAGATGCCGACCAGATGTGGGCCGTGCTTAAGGATCAGGTTACGCCGGTACCCGGAGTGGTCATCGAGGCTTCCGCCACCGTCGTCAAGATCGCAGTTTCCGACGACGCCAAGGGCGCCAAGACTCCCGACTTCATTGTGAACCTCAAGAAGCCGCTGGAAGACAAGGACATTCCCGCAGTCGGGTTCGAGTACAAGATTCCGCCGGCGACCGCGCTGGTTGGCACCTACGACTCGTACACACAGGTCGCTGCTACCGCCACGGCGGGACAGACCGTGCAGATTGTGCTTCGCGACGGCGAAATCCAGTTGGAGAAGAAGAAGGCAGTTCCGGTTCACAAGCCGGCTGCCGGACACAAGCCGGCGGCTCATTGATCGGTAGATAGGCCTGAAACGTTGGACGGTCCGGACCCGGCAAGGGTCCGGTGCGGACATCCCGCTCCTGGGTCATCAAGGGCAGCCTGCATAGGGCTGCCCTTTTTGTGCGATGAGTTCACCGGATGATCGAGTGTCGCCGGTAGGCAGATTTCGATTTGCATTGACCCGAGAGGTACACGCTGAACATGGCCGGACCAAACCAGCTTAGAGTGGAGAGATGAGGGTCGCACTTTCCCCAGCAACCATTTCGAGCCTGGCCGTTCGCTGCCTGGCCAGTCTGCTTTCCGTACTCATGATTGTGACGCCGGTGGCGGGGCAAGCGGCGGGCGGCGCGGCCACTCCTGCAAGTCACAAGACTAAGAAGGCGGCAAATAAGGGCCGCAAGGGCGGCAAGCCCGCGCCCAGGTCTAGCAAGGCCGCACGGACGGCACGCACGGCACGGATCAGGCAGGCTTTTGTGGCCTCGACGGAGCTGCGTCCCATGGCGCAGCAACTGGGCACCATGCGGACTCCCGCGGCCTATGCGGGGGTGAGCGACTATGCGCGCCGGCACACCGGAGAGGCGGCAGCAACGGCCTACCTTGCGCTGGGCCACGCCTATCTGCTGGACAAGCGGTACTCCGATGCGGCTGCCAGCCTGCGCCAGGCGCGCCAGGCCGGCACGGAGCTTGCCGACTACGTTGACTTTCTGGGGGCGCGCGCCAGCCACGAGGGGGGCAACGACTCAGCGGCAGAGGCGCTGCTGCGCGGGTTTGCCGAGCGTTACCCAGACAGCATTTTTGTTCCCGAAGCGCCGGTGCTGGAAGCCGACGCGCTGATTGGCATGAACGATGGGGCCGGGGCCTTGCGAGTACTCACGGCGGCGGCGGGGACGGGAGCCGCAAACCGGCCCGGCTATCTGCTGGCGCAAGGGCAGGCAGAGTACCTGCTTGGGCAGACGGCAGAGGCGGAAAGGCTCTACAAGCGGCTGCTGCTGAGCCATCCGTTGAGTCCGGATGCGGACACCGCCAGGGCCAAGCTGACGTCCTTGGGCGCGGAGGACAGTCTCACGATCGCCGAACTGCGCAGCCTGGGCGACGCCTACTACAACGGGGGACGCTATGGCGCGGCGAGCGAGCAATATCGCGCACTGGCCCGCCGTTCCGGCCTGGACGAGCAGAGCCGCGCTGGATTCGAGGTGGCAGCCGCCGCCTGCGACCTGAAGCTGAAGCGCCTGACGACTGCCGAAGCCGAAGCCCTGCCCGATACACATGACGAGAACGGCGCCAGGCGGCTTTATCTGCTGATGGAGATGGCGCGCAGCCGCAACGACCTGAACCAACAGCAGCGCATTGTGGCGCGCATGGAGTCCAGCTATCCGCAGAGCCAATGGCTTGCCGAGGCGCTTTTTTCCAGCGGCAACATGTATCTTCTGCGGCGCGAGTATGCCTCCGCGGTGCCGTATTACAGCTATCTGGCGACGCATTTTCCATCGAGCACCAATGCCGCCGCCGCTCACTGGCGGGCCGGTTGGCTGAGCTACAGGCAGGGACTGTACTCGGATGCGGCGCGGCTGTTCGACGAGCAGATTCGGCTCTACCCGGGGGCCAAGGAGACGGTTTCGGCTC
>Ga0364866_10040_pt1 | contig 41872 bp, 47 predicted proteins | sample ExccelAu500001D3_3_FD_206913 | JGI IMG/M metagenome (GOLD analysis project Ga0364866, IMG submission 206913) | Enriched cells from Trout Bog Lake Hypolimnion, Wisconsin, USA - BchlTB.Aug13.5000.01.D3 | ecosystem: Environmental > Aquatic > Freshwater > Lake > Hypolimnion/Profundal zone | place...
AAATGTCGTATGGATTAGTGTTCATTTTGTCCTAAAGTTAATAAAATGGTGGGTCCGGGCGGACTCGAACCGCCGACCCGATGATTAAGAGTCATCTGCTCTACCAACTGAGCTACCGACCCAAGCTCAGATAATGTACCCCACGAATGGGGCTCTACGCAAAGCGTCGGGGGCAACGATTGGATTTTCATTCTGAATCTCTCTCGGCGTCTTCGGACATTGCTGGGGCATGTTAGATTGCTAGCGACTGATACGTTCATAATGTTGTGAAAAACAGAGATTGGAAGCGGTTACAGGGAGAACCTAAGGCGGAGGCAGAGCCGATTCCGAAGGTGAATTTTCAGAACTTCCTTCGTGAGCGAGCTTCCAACCGCGAGTCTATGGCTGAACTCAACCTCACCGGCTGGCCGTTCCTGGATGCCGATCTATCTGGGGTTCACTTTTGGAGCTGCAATTTCGACCGAGTCAAGTTCGGCGCAGCAAATGTCGCCGGAGCAAGGTTCAGCGACTGCAGTCTGCGGTACTGCGACCTCTCGGAAGTCGTTGGACTAACGACCGGCGAACTTGCCGGATCCGACCTCGAAGGGGCTACGCTTCCTGACGAAATAGGGGGATTCGACGAACTCAACACCGTCGAAGAGCTTTCGAAGAATGTCGGAAAGGTTCTTCTCGGCCTATTCGGCGCCGTCGCATTTTGCCTGTCGACGGTTGGCGGAACAAGGGCGGAGAGCCTGTTCCTTGGCATCGGTACCGTGAAGCTCCCTCTCTTCAATGCAGACGTCTCGTATGCGGCTTTCTATGTTCTCGCGCCAGTGATTCTGTTGGCAGCGTTTGTTTACATGCACCTCTATCTTCAAAAGCTGTGGGAGACAGTGTCGAAAATGCCGGCGGTTTTTCAGGACGGAAGGCGGCTAGACGAGCGATCGTATCCCTGGCTCCTGAACGACTTCGGCCTTCAGTACTTTCCAAGGCTGAGGAAGCGGCTTCCTCCGTTACACGGGCTGCAGTCGGCCTTGTACGCGTTCCTCGCATGGTGGGCCATCCCGGTTGTCCTCCTTCCCTTCCCGATCACGACGTTTTATCGACATTCAGCGGCGCTGACGACATTCCAGTTCTGCCTGATCGGGCTAAGCGTCTGGATATCGATTACGTTCCGAGACCTAGCCGTCTCGACGCTCAGTTGGCGCTCCCAATGGCTGACTCACCATGCGCGCGAACAAGCTCAAAAGAGACGCAGAGTGTGGATTTGGCTCGCCGTATGTCAAATCCCGATGATTGTCTGCTTCGCCTTGGCGGACACATGCTTTACCAAAAAGACCGACCTCAACGACGTCGTTCCCGGACTATCCAAGCGCTACTTTGCACACCTCATGAGAAGCGGATTGGAAGCTTTGGGCTGCGATCTGGATGCAAACCTGAGCGGACTCAACCTATCAATTTCCCATGCCGAGGGGCCACAGAAAGGAGACGATTCGACGTCCGGTCCGGTCCTTCGCCACCTCGACCTGATTAACGCCGACCTGAGTTTCACGAGCGTGCCTGCAGTGGACCTATCCCATTCCAACTTGGGATGTGCCTTGCTGCACCACACTCGGATGCCAAATGCGTCCATCGACGGCACCGACTTTACAGGGGCGGACCTTAGCTTCGCCGACATGAGCAGCGCTCAATCCGTTCGCGTCATCTCTCAAGACGATGTACTCAGTTGGATAAGGGGCGTGAACGACACGGGAATGGCGAATCGAGAGAAACTGCAAGCATCCATCTACCGAATGGTGATCAACCATCCACTCGCAGAGACGGAGCAGGCCGGGCCAAATTTCGGAGCGTCAACGCTTCGGGAGACGGACCTATCCAATTCTCGCCTTCTGAATGCCAACTTTGACCGTGCCCAGTTCATCGAAACGAATCTCGATCAGTCCATGCTGGTAACGCCCTCATTTGCTGACTGCTATTTCCATGGCGTCCAAGCCGCCAATGCGGAGTTTGCCAACAGTTCGTTCCTCAATGCCCTATTCGACGATTGCAAATTTCAAAAGACGGATCTCGACAGATCCGTCTTTCGAGGCTGCAGTTTTCGAAACGGCAACTTCAGCGAAGGCTCCATCGAGGATGGGAGGCTCATTCGATCCTCATTTGAGTTCGCGAACTTCGACAACTTTGGGTTCTACAAATCGACGTTGGATCACTGCAACATCAAGGACTGCTCATTTGTTGGCACATCGATCGATGCAGCCTATATCTACGGATCGATGATTTCAGGTGGCGACTTTACGGACGCTACCTTCGAACACACTACTTTTCGGGATTGCACCATCGGCACCAACCTTCGCAACTGCAGTTGGGCACATTCCAACATTCAGACTTCGAACTATGTGAAAGGCCAGCGTTCGCTGCGAATGACGATTAGGGGGTTACCGGAGAGCAACCGAAATGTGGGGACATTCGATTCTGCCGAGATTCGGCATACGGGCTTCATCTCGATCAATATTAGCGAGAAGACGTTTCCTAAAGCGCTTCTCGATGGGTGCCAATTCACCGATTGCCACATCGTGGGCTCGATGAAGCATGTCACGTTCTGCAATATGGACGTGGGAGTCATCGACCCGAAGCTGGGAGTTTTCGACGATTGCGTCTTCGACAGTTGCGTGCTTCCCAGCGGTCCTGGTTACCGTTACATCAACTGCTCTGCGATCCATGTTCCGACCGGATTCGTACCGCTGCCCGGCGTTCAGGTTGTCAGGAATTTGGCAAATAGACTTCCAATGGCGGCGCCATTGGAACCGATGGGAAGCGCCGCTGGCGCTAGATTTAGGCGATTCCAAACCTAGCGGCGTGCTCCATGGCGGCGGCGAAGCGGTCAACTTCGGTCACGGTGCTGTAGACGTTGGGAGTGACGCGGATGCCGGAAAAGGCTTCGTTATTGATGCCGGTTACGTAGATTCCGTGTTTGGTAAGGAGCCAAGAACCGAGGTCGCCGGTTTTGATGCCTTCGATCTCGACGGTGGTGATGGCGCAGGAGTGCTCAGGGGCGAGATTGGTGTGGAAATGGACTTTGGGGAGGCCGATCAGGCGGTCGGTCCAGCGCTTGCGGAGGTAACGGAACCGGGCGGCTTTTCGCTCGACGCCGATCATCTCATGAAAGGTTATCGCCTCGGCGATGGCGTTATGGTTGGCGGCGGGGTGGGTGCCGATCTCCTCGAACTTGCGGATGTCGTTCGTTTGGGTCGGTCCTGCCGCCATCATCGGCCAGAGTCCGCCGATCTTGGCTTTGTTGACGTGAAGCATGCCGGTGCCCATCGGGGCCATGATCCATTTGTGCAGCGACGTGCCGTAGTAGTCGCACTGAAGGTCTTTGTGGGTGAACGGGAACTGGGCGAAGGCGTGGGCGCCATCCACGATCACGGGGATCCCATGCTTTCTGCCTAACTCGCAGACCATTTTTACCGGGAAGATTTGGCCGTTCATAAAGGAGACTTGGGAAACGAGGATCAGCTTCGTTTTGTCGGTTAGCCCGGCTTCAAAGGCGTCGTACAAGTCCTTCGGAACTTTAGGAACATGGGGTGGCTTGACCTGTACCAACTTGATCCCGTCCCTCCGTTCGCGCTGCTGGATCGTGGTGATCATTCTCGGGTAGTCGAGAGTCGTCGTGAGCACCTCGTCGCCGGGCTTGAGGTCGAAGCCGAGCAGGCAGATCTCGAGCGACTCGCTGGCGTTTCTCGTTAGGGCAATCTCTTCGGAGTCGCAGCCAAAGGTAGCGGCAAGGCGGCGACGGACGTTCTCGACCTCGGGCTCAAGCTGCTGCCACATGTAGTAACTGGGCGCTTTGTTGGCGTAGTCGATTTGGCGCTTAAGGGCTTCCTCGACGATGCGGGGGGCGGGGGAGCAGCCGCCGTTGTTGAAGTTGGCAACGTTGCGGTCGAGGTCGAATGCCTGCTGGATCTGCGCCCAGAAGTCCTCGTCTTGAGCGGCGAGTTCGGGGTTGCGCTCGGCTTTGGAGACGAGTTTGGCGACGATGTCGAGCGTCTCGTTACGGAAGGCGGCCACGCAAACGGCAGAAACAAAGAGGTCACGGCGGGAAAGCACGGGGGACTATTCGATGCGATTCGCGTTTTTCCTTCTCGGGGTTTGTGGTTTCTGGCGTTGGGTGTGTTTGCCTCACCGGCGGACGCGGGGTTTCTTTGGGGGCGTCTACATTTGGAACGTGCTTGGTGCTATGTGCTGTTTTTGTTTCACGCGGAGTGCGGTGAGGGATGCGGGCATTGGGTGGGGGGATAAGTCGTTTTTTGTTGAGTGGGAATTGAAGTTACACTTGGGGTGTTGTAGTTGGGGAGAGGTTGAAGTATGCAGGTAGGTCTTCGAATGATCCGGATGGCGGTGGTTGGGGTGTTGTTGACTCCGTATGGGCTGGCGTTGGCTCAGGGGTTGTCGACAGTGGACCTGATGAAAGGGAATTACGGGAGGTATGCGACTTCGCTTGCGGTTTCGGAGTTGCCGGACGGGTTCTCGGCCGTTCGGTTGACATTGACAAAGGGAGTGAATGGGCTGAGCGACGCTTTATTGCCGGCGATGGTCTTCGCCCGACTTGGCAACGCTGGCGGAGATATCAGGAAGTTCGCACTGACGCAGTGCTATTGGTCGAATGGAGATACCGTCAAGTCGATGAACCGGGAGTTTCTGGTGACATATCGACTGGAAACGGAGAATTTCAGTTCCGCGACCGCAATCGACATGCCGATTAATCCCGGAGTAGCGTCGACGACAACTCCGACCGTGCCACGATTCAAGATCTACCTAGTAGCGCTGGACTCGATCGGATCGATTAGCCCGGCTCCCGACGTGACCAAAGCAGAGCTTATTGCAGCCTTCACGGAGGATCCCAACAACTCAAGCGCTCCCACAGCCCCCACCCCGATGGCTCAACTGGTAAGCCCAGCATCCGGTAGCGTGCAGCAGAAGCTACAGAATGCCACGCTTTCGAATATCCGCCAGGCTGCGCTCGGAACGATGCTGTATGCGGGCGACTACGACGACGTTTTGCCTTTTGCGCAAGGCACGAAAACGGTTTGGTACGTGACTTATCCCTATCTGAAGTCTCACGCATTCACCAAGACCCTAAATCCGCGTGGTGGACAGATCCAGTTCAACATCGGGCTCGGTGGTTCGGAGTTGTCACGCATCCCCGCGCCGGCAAAAACCGTTCTGCTCTTTGAGTCAGAGGCTTGGGCGGACGGACGCCGGGCGGTTGCTTTTTGCGACGGGCATGGATCGATGGTCAGCTCAAGCGATTGGAATGAAATTCGGAAGCACTTGACTCCGAAGGGATTGAAGCGGCACGGACCGCCGTTGCCGCTGAGCTACGACAAGGAGTACGACAAGATTCTGTCTCGTGGATCGGGCAACTAGTCCCATGTATAGGTTGATCGATATCGAACCGTCTCGAATCTCAGGCAGAGGTCGCGGGGTGGAGCGCAGAGAGACGCGGTTGGTAGGAGGAAGTTGAAATGAGTTTTGGGTTTATCAGAATCGGAATGGTTGGGATGCTATTGGCGCCCTATGCCATGGTGGTGGCGCAGGAGCTTTCGACGGTGGATTTGGTCAAGGGGAACTATGGGAAATATGCGACGGTCCTCAAGCTCGCCGAACTACCCGAGGGCTATTCAGCGGTAAGGCTCAGCTTTTCTTCAGGGAGCAGCGATCCAATCTCGTCGGTTATGACGATGTACGGACTCGGGCGACAAGTCGGCGGTTACAACGGCGCTGAAAAGTATCGAGTTTCCCAATGCTCATGGACAAACGGGGACACGGTGCGATCGATCAACAAGGAGTTCCTCGTCACGTATCAGCTCGATTCAGACGTCCTTATTTCATCTGCACAGGCGGAGAACGCAGTGATTTCCGATAGTCCGTCTAGGCCAGCGGGTCCTGAACCTACGTTGAAGATCCACCTCATCGCTCTCGACTCGATCCAAGCGATCAATCCTTGTCCCGAGATCACGAAGCAGGAGCTCGTTTCCACTTTCGGTATCGGCAGATTGGTTGGGCAGACGCCGGAGAGCTTTGCAGCCAGACAATCGGCAACCGTTTCGAATTTGAAGCAGGTTGCGCTCGGAATGATCATGTACACCAACGACTACGACGACGCCTATCCGTACGCGCAAAGTACGCCAGCCGCGTTCTTCGTCGAGTTGCCGTACGTCAAGAACATCCAGGTCTTCAAGTCGCTCAATCCGAAAGGGAGCATTATCCGGTTCAACATGGGGATCTCAGGCGGACTCGCATCGAGCATCGATTCACCGGCGGAGACGGTGATGTTCTATGAATCGGAGGCTTGGGATGACGGTCGCCGCGCGGTTGCCTACTGTGACGGACACGTTAAGTGGGTCAAAGCTGAAGATTGGGCGACGCTATCGACAAAGCTCAAACCAGCGAGTCTGCAGCGAGTGAAACAAGCACTGCCGGCGAGCTACGATTTGGAGTGGAAGAAGGCGGTGGCGCAGTACGCGGGAAGGAAGAACCAAGGCTGAACCCCCTTATCGACAGCGTTTTCATTATCCATGCCACCTCAAAGTCGAGGGAGGTATAGCCGACGGATGGGTTGTGCCGTCATGCCCAGACGGCAGTTTCAACCCAAATTCACAAGGCTCTAGCGGCCACTGAGACGGCACGAACCATCCGCCGGCAACAAGTGCTTGAAGGTTTCCCGGCAAGCACTTGGACGGCGGATCATTTACGTGATTCATCGCGGATGGCGATGAGTTGTTTCATTACGTGGGACAGGTTTCCGGTCCATGGTTTGGTGCCTAGGGCGTCGTGGATGTCGGAGTAGAGGGCGAAGAGGCGGGCGTAGGTAGCGGCGGCTTCGGGGTCGGGAGTGTAGACCTTCTCTTTGACGCCGGTCATGGCGACTTGGGCCTCTTGGGCAGTCGCATAGACGCCTCCGACGACGGCTCCGAAGATCGCGCTTCCGAGGGCACAGGTTTGGGCAGATCGAGAGACCTTCATCGGGCGGTTGCAGACGTCGGCGTAGATCTGCATCACGAACGGATTCTTCTCGGCGATTCCTCCACAATTGACGACCTCTTTGACCATGACTCCGTACTCTTCGAGACGGTTAATGATTTTGAGTGCGCCGAAGGCGGTTGCTTCCACGAGGGCACGGTAGATCTCGGCTGCCGTCGTGTGAAGGGTTAGGCCAAGGATTGCGCCGGTGAGCAACGGATCGACGAGGACGGTTCGGTTGCCGTTGTTCCAGTCGAGGGCGAGGAGTCCGGATTCGCCCGCCTTCTCAGCGGACGCCTCGGCGGTTAGCGCTTCATGTCCGGCGGTACCAAGTTCGGAGACGAACCAGTTGAAGATGTCACCGACGGCGGACTGACCTGCTTCGAGGCCGTACATCCCTGGAATGACGCTGCCTTTGACGATTCCGCATAAACCGGGGACATCTGCGAGTGGCTCATCGAGTGGGTGAACCATACAGTCGCAGGTGCTCGTCCCAATGATCTTAACGAGGGTCCCCGTCTTGGCGCCGGATGCGACCGCGCCGAAGTGGGCGTCGAATGCGCCGACGGCGACGGGGATTCCGGCGGGAAGACCGAGCATATCGGCAATCTCTTTTGTCAGGCCACCGGCGGAGTGGTCGCTGGGAACGGCTTCGGTATACAGTCGGTCGCGCAGATCGGCAAGTCGGGGATCTAGGGTTGCCAGGAACTCCTTGGAGGGCAGACCGCCCCATTCGTCGGAGTACATCGCTTTATGTCCGGCGGCGCAGACGCTTCGTTTGACCTTATGGGGATCGGTATTCCCGGTAAGGTAACCGGGCACCCAGTCGGCAAATTCGACCCAAGAGTAGGCAGCGGCGAAAACGTCGGGAGCGACACGGGCGCAGTGCAGAATCTTCGACCAGAACCACTCACTTGAGTAGGTGCCACCGCATTTGGCGAGATACGGCAGGCCTTGTGCGCGCGCCTTCTCGGTTATCTCGGCCGCTTCGGCGAACGAGGTGTGGTCCTTCCATAGCCACGTGTATGCTGCCAGGTTGTCCCTAAGGTCGGGGTGGAGTGCGAGCGGCATTCCTTCCTTGTCGACTGGCATCGGGCTCGAGCCGGTGGTATCCACGCCCATGCCGACGATGTCCTTGGGATCGATGCCCTGCAGAACTTCCTTCGCGGTCGCGAAGAACCCTTCGATATAGTCGGCCGCGTTTTGGCGTGCCAGATTCGGATCTTTATCGTCGTAGAACACGCCGGCTTCACCGCTCGGGTAGTTGAAGACGCTTGTGGCTACCTCGGCGCCATTGGAGACGTCGACGAGCAGGGCACGCACGCTGTTCGTGCCGTAGTCGAATCCGATCGAGTACTTGGACATCGTTTGAGAGAATACATCAGGGACGGGGGGTTTCGGAATTGTGGGGTTGCCCGGTTCGGGGTTGCGGTGTTGCGGTGTTGCGGTGTTGCGGTGTTGCGGTGCCACGGTGTTGCGGTGTTTCGGTATTGCGGTGTTTCGGTATTGAGGTGTTTCGGTATTGCGGTGTTGCGGTGTTGCGGTGTTGCGGTATTGCGGTGTTTCGGTATCCCACCTAACTGGTCGTGTCCAGTTACAGTCTAGCGCGTTGTAACAAGGTCGCTCGATGGGGAGAATCCACGATCCAGCAGAACCATGTACTGCCGCTGGCCACTACGAGTGGCTGATATCCGAACTCGGGAGGATCGAGACAGCGTTCTCGTTGCTCCAAGACCAAGATGATCGTCTCGCCGACGTCGACGCCTTCGAAATTGCGGTGACATCGACGGCGGCGACGATCATTGGCTACGTCAGGGCACGATATCCCCACAACATCTCCCAGTACGACAATTGGAAGGCAACAGCGCCTGGCTGCTGGAGAGAGGAATTCGTGTCGCCATGGGGTCAGGGATAACCGCTAGAAGAACTCGAAGGTTGCGTGCTCCGCCAATTTCTCGACGTTCTCAGCATTCGCCTCGATCGAGACATCGGCGTAAGCAACCTGGACATGCGAACATGCGCGGCAGAAGACCATGCACCCAAGATTCGTCAACACGACACCGTTTCTTGTGCCACAGAAGACGCCATCGCGGAACGCGCCATCCCGTTCCTGATAGATACCGATCAGCGCCCCAATGCAGCACATCAGTGCCATCGCCCAGATCTGGAAATACGCGAATACAGGCGCAGCCACGATTGCCAATATCGGAAGCAACATGTTCGATTGTTTCCGTTCCTTCAGCCACTCTCGTAGATTTCGATGCACGGGGGCTACGTAACCGTAAAATTCGTGCAGTAAATCGTCTTCGCTAGGCTGAGTCCCGAGATTCAAGATCTCATGTCCAAACAGAAGATTGTTTGACCCACAGTTTGAACAATTCTGCGGAGTTTGAACTGGGACAGTGGGAATCGCCATACAGCAATGTTACTTACAATGAGGGGTATGGTTTTCAGGGAGGGAAACTGCAAAGCGGTACTCAGCCGTGAACAAGATTTCGAGGTGGGTCCCATAGAGCATGAGGATGATATAAGTAGGTATCGAATGCCCCGCGGTTCACCGATCCAGTTACCGACTCGGGACCCAGAACAGGACATCAGCGTCTATGGCGACGCGCTTTTCGCATTCGATGATCTAATCGGGTGGCTGGAACGCAACCCATATGAAGACCCTCGACAGAGGGAAGAGCCGTCCGACTGGCACGTCGATAACTACACCGCATCCGTGGAACTTCGGCTCAAACACGCTGGCGAGATGGTGCACCAAGTAGTGCGCGACAATCATGACATTCCGAACAGTTATGTGTGGAGGCTCTTTTGGGAAATCGCCGCTGTCCCGCAATCGTTTTATGCAGACGATCACGGATACGACCACAACGGACAAATTGAGATGCTACGCGTGATGCGCGGCGCTCGAAGGGATTTGGCGTCTCATATCGATCGCTGGCTTTTGCCCGCTGACAGTACATCTGGCGGCCTGACGGTAGCCAAAGGAGAAGGCGAGACTATTGAGTTTTTAATGCCAGACTGTGGCGTGGAATATGATGTCTTCATCTGTCACGCCTCGGAGGATAAGGGGTCCATCGTCCGCGATCTTGAGGCAGCTTTGACGGCCATCGGGGCTCGAGTTTGGCTAGACGAGGTAAAGCTCGTCTGGGGTGACAGCCTTTCTTCATCGATCGATAGTGGGTTGTCTCGCAGCAGATACGGGCTTGTAGTCCTGAGCCCTGCATTTTTTAAGAAGCAATGGACTCAACGTGAGTTGCAAGGTCTGGTTCAACGACAGATGGGGGAGAGGCGGACAGTTATTCTCCCTCTCTATCACAACATATCAGTCGATGACGTCCGCCAATTCTCACCGCCGCTTGCGGACGCATTCGCTTTGGAATCGACCATGGGGGTGGCTGCAATCGCGGAACGATTCAAGGCAATGCTTGTGGACCCACCGTCAGCCGACATTTCAGATTCCCTACCTCCAGCTCCGAATGCTGTAAGCATGTTAGAGAGGGCCAAGTCACTAATACAAGGCGGGCAACAAATTCCGCTTGAGGACTTTCTTAAGCGCGAAACTGATTCTGCGATTGACGCGATCTCAACCCCGAGTTTTGACCTCAACGCCGACTCAGGATCGGACGAAAGCTTCTTCATCGAGTTCAAGCGTCGAATTACGGCCTACGAAGCGGCTCTCTCGGGGCTCAACGCGATACAAATGGTGGTCGCATACTATGGGGGCTCGGAGCATCATGTCGCGTTGAGACGTTCGCTCGAAAAGCTCGGTGATCTTCCCCACGACACTGGAAAGTCATCAAGCGGCGGGACCAAGCTTTGGAAGTTACTTCAGCGTTATCCCGCGGTGTTGTCGTACCACCGATCCGCAGCTGCGGCAATTGCGTCAGAACATTGGCACAACCTTCAACCACTGATCAAGGCGGATATCGCCGCTGGGCCACTTGAATATGTCAGAGCCCCAATGCTGCTGCAAATGAGACCATACTTGCCATTCGAGGGATCAATACCGTGGCTAAGTCAAACCGATTTTGCAAAGCCAGTTAACAGCAGCTATACCCCTGCTGATGACCTTTTGGCCGACAAAGTTGCGGAAGCTTTGGGCTGGTTCGGTGTCGATCAACATGAGGCAGATCGAATATTCGATAGATGGCTTTTCTTGGCACAAATTGCATTTAATGAGATCCCCGAGACGCAAGGGCGATGGGACCCTGTGTTCTCTTACGGGAGATGGTGGCGTATTCTCGCCCAGTTCAGAGGGTGGGATCAATCGCCGCAAGGGAGACTCGTGGCCGCCGTACGAACAGACGGAGATGCAAGCCCGATCCTCGGGTCTGGCATCGCCGAACAAAAGGCGGCGCGATTCCTCTATTTGGCCGCTGAAGCCGAGAAGTTGATCATGGAAGTTGTGCGTAAGAGAGGGTAGTCCTTCTACCTCGCGAACAACGATCGGTATTGTTAGGTACCTTGTGTAAGCCTTGACTGCCCTTTCTTAGCGGCACTAAGAGCGATTTGGCCAACATGTCCCGTCAATCAAAAGCGAGCGGGTCGAAGTCGAGTACTGGGCTTCCATTGCTGGCGAGGATTAACCGAGGTCGGCTGAGAATGAACGCGCTTCCATATCCATTCTCGTGGACCGTGTTCAGCCTCAAGATCGTATTGCGTCGGGTAGTGGGGTGCAAGGCTGGCAGACTCTCGTCAATCTCGCAGTACCAAGACTCGTCGTCAGGATCTTCTGGGTTCTTTTCTCTAACGATCTGTATGCTGGTGTAGGATTCGTAATCGCTATAGATTGTTCTCTTGCCCCCGAAGAGACTTTCCACGCTTCGAGGACCAAGATCGAGATATACGGGTTTCTTTGCGAATCGCCACCTTGGTCTCATGTGTTTCCATTTGAACGACACAAGGCCGTTTGATGGGTCCATGACCTTCAGAAGGAAGAGCCTCTCCGCGAAGGATTCCGCGTTTACAATCCAGACCATGTTGCCGTAGAAGCGTTCTCGAGCTTCGATCTTCTCTACGGAAAGTGACGAATTCTGAAGCTCCACGACAAGCCCGTCTTTTCGAATGTCGGCACGATGCTCACCGACTGTAACTTCGACACAATCCTCTGGGAAATAGCGCTTCCAGGCTCGATGCCACTCTGTTTCGGGCTCCGACCAGGGATCACAATCCTTCTCTGCCAGATGCGCCCAGTGGTGGATCTTTATCCTGCCGCACTTGGCAATAACGGGTGCGCCGCAGATACCGCAAGATGCAGCAAGCCCCTTAGCCGCCTCCGTTTTCGGGCCTAATTTAGTAACCGCGTATTGCATGGATTGCCAATAATCGTCGGATGGAGCTAGGTGCCTTCCGAAGGCACCTTCGATTCGTCAAAGGTATTAGCTTCAACGTTTCGCTCAGCACTTGTCACAAGCGTATCAATTGAGCTCGCCGTTCCGACCGCGATCACGGTGGCTGAGCGCCCTAACTTGACGTTGCCCCCTGTGAATTCCGCCTTGTCGTTAATTACGGGTCCAGCGAACGAGGGATTATCCTTATCATCGAGAAGCTCGCGAACCATTCTCTCCATGGCTTCGATCTGCTTTCGCGTGTTAGTATCTGAGTTTGCGAGATGCTCCCGTGTGGCATCAAGTGATTGCTGGGACCGCTCTTCCGCCGCTTGTGCACTTCTGGCTGCTTTTGACGCCTGCCAGATGCTAACTGAGCCGAGCACGACGGTGACGATAATCGAAATCAGACTCAATGCATCCATGTGTAATTATGGCCCTTTCGGCCCTTAGCTGGGACCGATCGTAGTACGAGAAGAATCTGTTATGGCTGGCCTTACTTGAAGGAATTCGTCGATAAGACGAACCACCTCCCTTCTCGGGAGTCCAAGCCCGTGTAAAGCTTCCTTGATTTGATCAAAAGCACGCTGGGTGAGGCTGGAGCCGAAAGCCCAATCTGACATCGCGCGGTGAAAATCGAGCTGGAGATCATTTGCTCCATCAACAATCCCAGACCATTTGCCGTGTCGGTCCTTCCGCAAGTAGAGTTTCTCAAGAAGGCGAATTCGCGGAAATATCGAGTAGCTAATCACATCAGGACTGATGGTGCCGAGGTGGGCAACCGTACCACCCATCTTGAAAAACTCAAACCACAACTTCTGGTTTTCGCGAATTGATTCTCTGGAAATCTTCAATTGGTCAACCAGAGTCTTGTTCGCGAAGCCAATGTGATTCTTTTTGCTTAACAGAGTGAAGATCGCATCCTCGTCTGGGAAAAAAGCGCCGAAGTCCAAGTCATCAAGGCTGACCCGTACCAGAAGGACATCACCCTTAACCAACATCACGGTACTCAGGGCGTGCGCAAAGTGGTATCGATCGCTAAGGTAGACGAAGGAAGCATCACTCGATAGCCCCTGCTTTTCATGGTTGTCGTTTCCAGTTGAACTACGAGGAACAAGGCCACCTAACTCGATTGCATTGAAATATTTTGAGCTTGTACCGTGGTAGAGGAAGATCCCTGACGGTCTGTTCGGTGTTTCAACTTGCTCTTTTACAATTTCCATAGTCGCTTCGCTAGGGTTCCCTTAACACTGTATACGGGAATCAGGTAAGAGTTACGACGGTCGACTAACTGCCTGTGCATCCACAAGACGGAATACTGGTTCTTACGGGAGTGTCACCGTATGGCGAACCATTTGCTGTCCGCAAGTGCAGAAGCCTGGCTCCTGAGCCTTTACCTTGGGGCGCAGTGGCCCATCTATGCGTCGTATCTCTTCAGTCCGTCCAATCGATCGGTCCGACACATTCTGATGACGCAGTCGGCGCGGACAAATGGGATTCGTGCATTGGTCGTATGATCGGAAGACGGTTGGCACAAATCTATTGTCGCATACTTGCCGTACTGTCGTGACACCAGGTGTATAAGACGGGGATGTCGACTCCCACTACGATCCACCTGGACCACGGCCTAATTATGGGCGCTTGTTATGAGTGGCTAGAAAAGCGAGGATTGAAACCCGATGGCATTAAGTCGATGCATTTGGGTGAAGGACCCGACTTAATAGCAGCAACGGGAGAGCGCCAGAAGATGTGTCAGTTGACCTTCGAGTGCGAGGAACCGACGGGCAAACTCTGCTGGGATGACGATGGCAATTACTTCGTCTATGCCACTACAGCCGATATTCCTTGGCCGATCCCATCGGATGATTCCGAGGTCACTTCTCTCGCGACTGAGCAAATCGTTCAATAATCGCTCGCCCGTCCGCCCCCATCGCATCGCACAGGGCAAACAGCTCAACAACGTCCAGTCGCCGCTCTCCACGTTCAACCTTGATGACGTAGTTCTTGGGTCGACTGAGCTTGTCGCAGATTGCTTTCTGCGTCATTCCCGATGCCAGCCGCGCTTCTCTCAGGAGTTCAAGCAGTACGCCGTATTCGACCGATCGCGGTGATTCTTGGCTTCCTCTGCTCACCTACCGAAGTTGGCGGAAAGACGGTTCCTATAACGGTAACTTTCGGGTACGATTCAATTAGGCTGCTAGTGTCCGCTACTCACGTAAACCGCTGCTCATGGGCAGCATGATGTGTATTCCAAAGCCAGACGCCTCCCCTTTAAGCCACGAAACTTGGGGCTTTATCACCGTACGGTACGGATTGGATTCCTTCGACCGTCACGAGAAGTACTGGTTCAAGTCCCAGGAGGATATGGTCAGCTTCCTCTGCCTTGGATCTGGCGACTACATGGGTTGCGCCGAGACCAACGATTCCATAGAGCAGTCACGGATCATGGTGAAGGGACTGTCTGCTGTCCTCCGACCAGCTCTGGAGAGCATCAGAAGTGGCAGACCAGAATCTGTTTCTATCGCCATCGACGCTATCGTTGCCCATTGGATGGAGCAGATAGAAATGGCCTGGTGGGGCCAATACGGGGATCTGCTGTCGGGGCAAGGACAGTTTCCCGTGGCGATCAGGAAGGAGTATTACGACGACAGGTACCAGGCGAATCCTCCGAAGACACTGCCCTGGCTTCACGAGAATGACTTTGAGGAATGGCTGATCGAGTTCGACGGCTTTATCCGACCATGATCGCTGTCATTTTCATCGTTCTAGTATTCGGGGCTTTGATTTCCTTGATCTTCGGGAAGGATGCTGCGCGAGGTTTCGTCCGTCTCTGCGGCTATGTTGGGCTGGTGGTGATCGTGCTGCTCGGATACGGCGCATATCGGTGCAATCAGTACAACGATGATCTGGATCGAAGATATCCAGACGCGCCGCCACCCGCCGTCAGCCAAGTCGCACCAGCGGCTCCAGTAGCTCAACCTGGAGCGCCCCAGGCGCATACTTGTCCGAATTGCCGCGGATCTGGAAGCGTTCTTTGCACGTTATGTAACGGGACGGGCAGTCTTCCATCACCTCAAGTCGCTCCAGGTGAACTTCCGCCGCCCCCACCGATGTGTCCAAATGGCGGCATGGGATTGATGAAGTGCAGTGCTTGTAACGGCACGGGATCTGTTTGGTATTAGCGCCCGCATGATCGACTAAACTCGACTCGTGCCCAACCAGGAAAGTCCGTACCCGAATCGATTGCGGGAGCTTCGTGTCGCAGCTTTCCTCACCAGAGCCCAACTCGCGGATCGTTCGTTTGCTCTGGCCGCCGAAGATCCAACATCTTATTCGAGGATTTCGGTTAGAAGCCTAGAGCACCTAGAACGCGGTGGAAGTCGACCGAGAATGAAGATCGCTGTCGCTCTTGCCAAAGCTGTCGGTTTCGAACCATCGGAGGTCTTCCCGCTCGGACCCGATGACGGAGTCCGTAATCGGGACGGCCTCACCAGCATTCCACCCAATCGTCCGCCGCGTGGAAAAGCACGCAAAACTACCTAGATATACGCGTTAGATACGTATTGAACGTCTTATAAAGGTATAGTAGACGCATGTCTGGACCGAGTTGTTGCAAATCGAAGAATCTCGCCACACATTTCTCGCTGGATGCGGGATCACAAGTAGTGGCGTGATGATTAGAGCAGATTTTCCTAAGAACGAATTAGAGTTCCACGCGAAGTTCGCGGACGAAGAAGCCTGCCGACGGTATTGGTGTGAAATGAGGTGGCCCGAGGGTTTCATCTGCCCGCACTGTGGTCACAAAGGCGGCTGGCGTCGAAAGGGGCGCGAAGAGTGGGTGTGTGCTGGGCGCACGTGTGGGAAGGAGACTTCCATGCGATCTGGCACCGTCCTCCACAACTCCCCTAAGCCAATCCGAACATGGCTAGTGGCCATGTTCCACATGTCGGTGAACAAGCAGTCGATCTCGGGACTGAGACTACAGAAGCTGCTGGGATTCGGCTCGTACGATACGGCGCTTCGATGGCTTAGAGAACTTCGTCGCGTTCTAGCCCCCACGGAAGCAAGTGGAAAGCTGGGACCTGAAGTCGAAGTCGACGAGACGTTCATCGGCGGCGTTCAGGCAGGAACCAAGGGGCCGTTCAAGGGCAAGAAGCTCGTACTGGGTGTGGTGGAGAAGAAGGGCCGTGCCTTCGGTCGTGTGAGGATGCGTCTGATCGCCACAAGGAGCGCTGCCATCCTAACCGACTTCGTCAAAGAGTTCGTCGAGGACGGCTCGATCGTTTCAACTGATGGATATCTTGGGTACCTGCCGCTGGCAGAAATGGGCTTCGTCCATGATCCTCGAGTAACCACGAACGGCAAGGGTGGCAATAGCAGCCAGATTAAGCTGGAAGACGGCACCAAGGCTGTGGACGTCCACTTGCCGATGATCCACAGGGTGTTCGATAAGTTCTCGCGAGTTATTGCTGGTGCTCACCAGGGAACTGTAAGCGAGAAGCATATCCAACTGTATCTCGATGAGTATTGCTTCCGATTCAATCGGAAGGATTCGAAGAAGCCATTGGCGATCTTCCAAACGATTGTCTCCCGAGCCGTAGCTTCTGCCCCCATTCCACTCTGGAAGTCGAGAGGAAGAATCGCTGCTGACATTCCTTCCAAGACGATGTCAAAGGATTGGTGTCGACTCGCGAATGCTGTCGCAGGGTTGGCTTACCTTGGGTAGCGCCAGACACCGCTCCTGGAGCCATAGCCGCCAAGAGACATATGATCGATGTCCACGTTCGCTGTACTTCCAGTACTTCCCATGGGGTGATCCTGACCAGAACCTGGCCAGGTTTTTGAGACGGGCCGTGACGCCTGAGCGACTAGCTGGAACGATCATCCATGACATGGTTGTTCTCGGTCTTCGTACACTTGTTCGTCGCCAAACATATCCACTCGGTTTGGCCGCGAATGGGATCGCCAAGTACGACGAGGCGATTCGCGATAGCCTGAGGATCGCTAAGATCGTCAAGAAGGGCACCCGACCACCAGACGAAGGCGTATGCCTCTTTCACCATCTGTACGGTGTCGAAGACGTTGCTGGCGAGAGTCGCGGCAGGGAGATCGTTGAGTGTTGTCTAACCGCGTTCGAGACGTCATCGGCGCTGGAGTTCCTGAAAACTACGAACTTCGATCGCTGGGAGCGAATCCTCACCGACACTGATAACATCCCGTCTTTCATCGCGACGGCGGATCTTGGATTTGAAGGAGCCGCAGGGCTTCGGGTGTATGCCGCGTACGATCTTGCCTTCCGTCATGGCGACGACTTCATACTCATCGACTGGAAAACGGGATCGAAAAGCGGACGCTCACTGCTGGCTGCCAGACGCCAACTCGCCGTCTACGGGCTCTGGGCGATGTCACGTGGCATCCCGCTGGATCGGATCAAGGTCCAGGTGTATTGGCTCCAGGACGGTGAACAATGGGATCCACAGCCGCTGAACGCCGAAGACGTCGCGAATGCCCTCCGACAGATTGAGGAGCACGATACCGTTGAGCGAGAGGCGACAACTCCTATTCCCGACAGGAACGGCGAGATCGTCAAGTACGAAGCTGACCGCGATGCATTCCCCGCACAGCCCGACGTTGTCAAATGCGGCTGGTGTCCGTACAGGGCGATTTGCGACGAAGGACGAGCGGCACTGTCATTGAAAGAGCGACGAGTGGCCTGAGGCTCGGGACCCAAGATACACAAAAGTAAGCGTGTATAACGCTGCTATGCCGAAGCCTACAGTAACCGAGAGCCCCGTCACTGCATCGCGGGAGTACCCAGACGGTCATACGGCGGAGATTGTCATCTCCATTGATCAAAGCCCCGAAGCCCCACTCACAAAAGTCTTGACGATCGAACAAGGAGAACTCCTAGCTCGGCACTTGGTTTACGCACTGGCAGGGTACGTCTAGCCGATTACAGCGGCTCGGGTGGAATGATCCCACGTAGCCTCAACAAATCGTAATGTTCCCGCTGGCTCGTAGTATCGTAGGGGTAAGGCTCTTTTTTGGCTTCCATGCAGATGTTTTCAAGATCGGACGATCCAATACACTGCCGAACTTCCAGATTGACCCGCACGTCGGCGCAAGCTTGGCGAAAGAAGGAGCAGATTGAAAGGCTGCGCCATTCTTTCTCGATCAGTCGCCTCACGGCCTTATCAAACTCGTCGAACGTTCTCGGAGTCGTCCCGCCGAGAAACTTGGTCAATTCCCAGCCAGCAGAAGCCAATTGGTATTGGCGCGCAATGAATGCCTTTAGAGTTATCTCATCATCTAATCGGACGCGTGAGGCGGTGTCGGCGTTTTTGACCATCATGTAGGCTCCTCCGAGCGCCACCGCAATGGCATACTCCTGGTTGTAACCTGTATCCCTTTCTGGCCACTTGAAAACTACATCTGAGTCACCAACCACACGCGCATAAAACCTGAGATCACAACCGTTTTCAGCCAAGATGAGTGCAAAGGCGGCATCTCGCCACATATGTTGCAAATCCTCGGGCACTTTTGTTGGAATGCTGGAATTGTTTCGTGTTCGCATACGAATTGAGTATGGTGCAATTCACCTTGGTGCTACTGGACACGACCAGTTAGGTGGGTTTCGGTATTGAGGTGTTGCGGTGTTTCGGTATTGCGGTGTTGCGGTGTTTCGGTATTGCGGTAGCTCCCTTCCTTTGTCCCTGGTTCCCCAGTTCCCTGGCTCCCCAGTTCCCCGGTTCCCCAGTTCCCCGGTTCCCCGGTTCCCCGGTTCCCTGACCCCTCGGGGCTCCGTGGTTCCATCGGGCTTGCTCGGGCTATTATCGAGGCAATGATTTCGATTGTGCCGGCGGCTGGAAAGGGGACGCGGATGATGGCTGTTACGGGGGGGACGCCGAAGGAGTTATTGGAACTCGGATCTCGGTCGGTTTTGGCTCGTATCGTTGCAGAGTCTCGAGATGCAGGGGTTGACGGGGTCGTCGTGGTGAACTCGCGTGAGAAGCCGGAGATCGACGAGGCGCTTGGGCTTTGGTCGAGGCGTGACTTTGCCGATTTGCCACTTCGACTCGCCTATCAGGAGGAGGCTCGGGGGCTCGGTCATGCGGTCGCATCGGCAGGAGTCGAGGACGACGCGATTGTTATGGTCGGCGACGTGGTGTACCGAGGGGGCTCCCCCAGCGAGCGGATGGCGACGTTGATTTACCGAGGGATCGATGGATGCGTCGCAGTCGAACCCGTTGAGGAATCCGAGATGCATCTGTATGGGATCGTCGAACTGGACGAGATGACGGGCTCGATCACGCGAATCCTCGAAAAACCCCAACCGGACGAAACGGACAGCCGCTGGGCAGTCGCAGGGCGATGGGCGTTCTCGAAGGTCGCGATGGGGCTTCTGTTGGACTACTGCCAGAACCCAATGAGACTGGCGAAGCCGAAGGAGATCAACTTAACCGAGATCATCAACCTCGCCATCGATCAAGAGATGGAGTTTAAGGCGGTTGCGCTTCAGCCTGGCCAAGAACGGGTGGATTGCGGCAGCGCGGCCGAATACGAAGCGGCAAGGAGGCTGCGATGGGACTAACGGTTGCAGCATCGGCGCCAGGCAGATGTGGGATCATCGGGAATCCGACCGACATCTACGGCGGTCGGGTGCTTTCCTGTTCGGTTCCGGCACGGGCGACTTGCCGGCTCACATTGGGTGTCGAACAGAGCCTTCCCGAGGATTTGAGGCTTTGGGATGCGGCAGTCAAGCGGTTCCCGCTTGAGGATTCTGTTCGAGTTGAGTGGTCGACTCAGATACCACGATCCTCGGGGATCTCAGGATCGACTGCACTTTTGGCAGCGACGATGGCTTGCGTTTTGCGCTTGACCGGCAACGAGCCTGACCTTTCCTCGCCGAACGGTTTAGTGGCATTCGCGGAACTTGTCCGCGATGTCGAACGGAACGATGCGGGGATCGTGTGCGGATATCAAGACGCATACATGATCGTGCATGGTGGGCTGCAGTTCATGGACTTCGCAGGCAAACACCCGGTCAATCCGGGACCGCCCGGTCGGCTGACGCCGATCGATTCGCCACTTCCCTTCCTTTTGATCACGACAGGAGTTGAGCGGTTAAGCGGATCGGTACACGGGCCGATGGCCCAGCGATGGATGGACGGCGAGGCGCTCGTGGTCGACTCGATGGCGGCGATTACGGAACTGGCCGACATCGGGCTTTCGGCCGTGCTGCGCCAGGATTGGACGGAGTTGGGGCGAGCGATGGACGAGAACCATCGGCTGATGGCAGCGCTTGGGGGGTCGGGCGAACCGATCGACCTCTTGATTGCGCGATGCAAAGCAAGAGGCGCGATTAGCGCCAAGTTAGCTGGGGCAGGACTGGGGGGAACGGTCATCGCCTTGACGGAAGATGCGCCTGCTCTGGAGGCTGGATTACGTGCGGACGGATACTCGCGGTTTATGAAGCCGATCCTCGCACCTGGTGTCGCGTATTTGTAACGGGCAGACGGGTAACGTCTGGACCTATGGGTGGAACGCAGGAGTTTTGTCTTTCGGGGTTTGCGGATGAGATCAGTCCGGACCTCAACGTACAAGTTGCGACGCTAGCGCGGCTGAACGTACCGGGGCTAGATTTGCGCAGTGTCGGCGGCGTAAACGTCCTCGATCTGACGATCGACGACCTTCAGCGCGTCCACGACGCCTGCTACCAGAACGGGCTGCACGTTCAAGCGATCGGTTCGCCGGTGAACAAAACTGCGTTCGAGCCGTTGAACGAGGCGCGTGAGTACGAAAAATTGCGCAAAGCGATCAAGGCCGCACACCGGGTCAATACGAAGAGAATTCGGATCTTCACCCCGATGGTTCCGGACAGTCAGCACGATGCCGCCGCAAGCAAGGTGATCTCCTGGATGCTGCAGCAAAAGAAGCTCGCTCAGGATGAAGGCGTCGTTCTGATCCATGAAAACGACGACCGATATTGGGGCGCCCACCCAGGCAACGCCAAGCGTTTGATGGAGACGATCGGCGGCGATAGTTTCCGGTTCGCGTACGACTTCGCGAACACCGTTTTGCAGGGCTACCGAACGATGAAGGACTGGTTCCCTTGGATCGTCCAATACACCGACACTTTGCACATCAAAGACGCGATCCAGGACGAACACAAGATCGTGCCAGCGGGCGAAGGTCAAGGGGAGCTTCCGGAAGCGTTTAAGTTCCTTATGGAAGTCGGTTGGAGCGGCCCTCTGACGATTGAGCCCCACCTATCGGCGGCAGGCCCGATGGGCGGATTCTCGGGTGAAGCCCTCTTCGAAGTTGCGGTTAAGGCGCTTCGAAACGTGGCTGGGAACGCAGGTGTTAACGTCTGATGATTCGGTACGGCGTAATCGGATGCGGCGCCATCCATAGCGTTCACTGCGAAGCGCTTCAAAACGTCGAAGGCGCCCAACTCGCGGCGGTATACGACATCGTTCCGGAGAAGGGGCAAAAGGCATCGGAGCGATTTGGCGTACCCGCGGCGAGTTCGTATGAAGAGCTTTTTGGGTTGGTCGATGCGGTAACGGTTTGCGTTCCCAGCGGCCTTCATGCCGACGTCGGAGTCAAGGCGGCAGAGGCGGGCAAACACGTGCTCGTCGAAAAGCCGATCGACGTCACGGTTGAAGCGGCAAAGCGGCTGATCGAGGCATGCAAGACGGCCGGAGTCAAGCTTGGAACGATCTCCCAACACCGGTTCTCCGATGCAGTCAGGAAGCTTCACGATGCTGCGCAGTCGGGTGAGTTCGGAACCCTGCTCGAAGGGGACGCTTACATCAAGTGGTATCGGACTCAGAAATATTACGACAGTGGCGATTGGCGAGGTACATGGAAACTCGACGGAGGCGGCTGTCTCATCAACCAAGGCGTTCACTACATCGACATGATTCAGTGGATCATGGGCGGTGTCAAATCGGTTCAGGCGCAAGTTCGAACAGCGGCGCACGACATTGAGGTCGAGGATATCGCTACCGCGCTCGTCGAGTACAAAAACGGGGCGATTGGAGTCATCCAGGGTTCGACAAGTTTCTATCCAGGCCTTGCTGAGCGACTCGAAGTTCATGGCAAATACGGTTCGGTGATTCTGGAAGGGGACAAGCCAAAGCTCTGGAAGATCGACGCCGAGGCAGCGGCAGAAGGTCTGTATGGAGGTGGAGTCCTCATGCAACCGACGCCGAGTCTGCATCTGCACGACCAAGAGGATGTCGTTGCGGCGGCGGCAAGCGACCCGACCGCGCTGTGGGGCGAGCAGCACCGCCTGCAGATCCAAGATTTCACCTCGGCGATTATCGAGAATCGTGAGCCAGCGATGACGGGAACGATGGCTCTTGAACCGCTCAAGGTAATCCTGGCAATCTATGAGAGCAGCCGCAATGGGGGCGCAAGGATCGAAATCAAATGAGATTTGGAGTTTGCTGCGGAATTGAGGACGCGAGCACCGTTCTGGGGGCGGGATTCGACTACATCGAATTGGGCGCCAACAATCTGAGTGACGACGTCAGGAAGTATTCGGGGATGCCGGTCGAGGCGACGAACCTGTTCTTTGCGGGTTCGGTGAAGCTTTTTGGGCGTGAAGCGACACCGTATCTGGACATCGCCAAAGCGACGGTCGATCGCGCGGCATCGATCGGTGTCCAAACGATGGTCATCGGGAGTGGCGGGTCGCGCAAGGCGCCGGATGGGATCGATATGGAGGTCACTGAGCGCGAGTTTCTGTTGATCGCGGCAGCAATCGGCGATCATGCCAAGCAATACGGGATTACGATCGCACCGGAATCGCTTAACCGCTCGGAGACGAATATCGGGAACGATTTGGGCAGGTTGGCATGCGGCTTGAAGTATGCGGGGGTTGGGTATACCGCCGACTCTTACCACGTCCTGTACGAATGGCACGAGGATTTTCCAGACGAGGCGGTTCCGAGCAAGGAGCACTGGGAGGCACAGATTCCGTTCGCGCCCTCTCACGTCCATATCGCCGACCTTCCGAGATACGCGCCCAAGCCGGGCGATCCGATGATGCAGGGGTTTGCGAACCGGTTGTTGGAGTTGGGTTATGACGGCCGCGTCAGTCTCGAGTATCGAAGGGGCAACGATTTCGAAGCGGAGTTGCAACGGGCGTTATTAGATTTGAAGGTTTTGTTCCGAGTGTAGGAAATATCCGCTGGGACGTTTTGTCTATGCAAAATCCCTTCGGGATAGGGTTGGATTATGACTTCAGTTTCCAGGGTAGCGCCGGCAGACCGGCGCAACCCTTCGCTTTGCCATTCTAATCCCTTTGGGATAGGGCTACTTCCTTGTTATGGCCATAATCGGCTTATGGAGATGTGCAGATGCCTCTAGTCGACATGCCTTTGGCGGAGTTGGAGGTTTACCAGGGGCGAAACCCTCGACCGGACGACTTTGATTCGTTTTGGGATGCGGCCCTTGCCGAGATGCGTGCGATCGACCCGCAGGTTGAATTAACGCCTTACTCGTTCGATCAGTCGATTGCAGACTGCTTCGAGTTGCGGTTCACCGGGGTCGGCGGCGCTCGGGTGTATGCAAAGCTGCTACGACCGAAACAGCAGAATGGACAAGCGCCGGCGGTGGTGGGCTTTCACGGGTACAGCGGACACAGCGGAGACTGGGTCGACAAGCTCTCCTATGTCGCCAACGGAGCCGTCGTGGCATTCATGGACTGCCGCGGACAGGGCGGTCGATCGGAAGATGTCGGGGGCGTGACGGGAACGACCCTTAACGGACACATCATTCGCGGACTCAACGACAGCCCTGAGAAGATGCTGTATAGGCAGATCTTCCTCGACTGCGCTCAACTGGCGGGAATCGTCATGGACATGCCGGAAGTAGACGCAAAGCGAGTCGGAGCAACTGGATGGTCGCAGGGCGGAGGATTGACGATCGCTTGTGCGGCGTTGGAGCCACGAATCAAACTGGCGGCGCCCGTTTATCCGTTCCTTTCCGACTATCTCCGCGTGTGGGAAATGGACCTTGCCGCGAACGCGTATTCAGAGTTGCGAACCTTCTTCCGGAATCACGACCCTCGGCATATGCGAAAGGACGAGATCTTTCGGCAACTTGGATATATCGATGTTCAAAACCTCGCCCCAAGAATCGAGGCAGAGGTTATGATTGGCATTGGACTTATGGATACGATCTGCCCCCCATCGACCCAGTTTGCGGCGTTCAATAAAATCCGATCGCCGAAGAGAGCCGTGATCTATCCAGACTTCGGCCACGAAGGGCTTCCTGGGTACACCGACACGATCTTCGAGTTCCTCGGAGGCCTGTAGTGAACAATCCGTACGCTCGCAATCGCTCTAGCGTGCGGATGACCACGCCTGAGGTTGTGGTGAAGATCCGAACGAGGCGGACAATTGAAGGGATCTCATCGGTGCTCCTCCCGTTTAAGGCAGATGGCGCAATCGACTTCGACAGCTTTGCCGAAAACGTGCTTCGGACGTCCGATGCGGGGCTTACTCCGGCGATCAATATCGAATACGGCCTTGCCGAAAGGTTGACGTCGACCGAACGTAGCGAGGTTCTTGACCTGGTTCGAGACGTGATGGTGGCGCGACCGTTTGTTGCGGGCGCCAACATCGACGACCCGGACGGAAACATCCGCTATCAGTATCGAGACGCAGTCGCCGAAGTCGTCCATAACGGCGGCTTACCGCTGATCATGCCTTCGGCGGGGCTCGCTGGGCTCGACGATGCCGATTGGTTAGCGCTATTCGGCTCACTGGCAGAGGATGTCACTGCCCTCCTAGCATTCGAGGCGGACCCGAACGTCGTTCCGTCTGGCCGCGTTCGAAGCGAAGCCACGATCCGCGAACTGATGAACATCCCAGAGGTCCTGGGGATACGTCACTCCTCCTTCAGTCGTCGACTGGAGTGGGAAAGGCTGAGTTTGAGAGACGAGGTCCGTCCCGATTTTAAGATCTACTCCGGCAACGATATCGCCCTTGATATGGTGATGTACGGCAGCGACTACTTCCTATCGGTCTCCGCTTGCGCGCCTGAAGCGTTCGCTCTGCGGGACCTGCTTTGGAAGACCGGCGATCCCCGATTCTACGAATTGAACGATCTTCTGCAGTCTTTGGGAATGTTGGCGTTTCGCCCTCCGATCGGGGCTGCCCGACATTCCGCCATGCAGATGCTGAAGATCCGCGGCCGCATCGAATGCGACGTTCCCGCCCGAGGAGAGCCCTCCCGCCCCGACTCCGATGTCGAGATTCTCACGAAGATCTCCGAACGGCTGGATGAGTTGCTGCACGCGGGGCATGTGCATCGGTAGGGGAGAGGCGCGGAGGCGCGGAGGGGAGAGGCGCGGAGGCGCGGAGGCGTGGAGGGGAGAGGCCCGTGGGCGAAGCTATTTTTGACGCTGGGATTTCTTTACAGCAGTCATCAAGCTCTGGATCATTCTGCTTAGTTCGTCTGCTAATCCGTGGATTTCTGCGAATTCTCCTTGTGAAATATAGCCGCAGTCCAACGAAACAAATAGGTTCGACCTAAGCTCGGAACAAGAGCCTTTGGCATAGCTCAAGAAATGGGCAAATTCTCCTGCTCCTCTGCGATCAAATCCTTCTGCGATGTTCGCCATGACCGAGACTGCTGCCCTTTGGGTTTGGGATGCCAATCCAAAGTCGTGTAAGAACGCACCTATTCGAGTGATTTCATAAGTTCTCTTCGCCAAGAACCTCGCTTTTTGCCAGACCAGCAGATCCTCAAACGTTCTCGCTCTAGCGTGCTTCGCCAGACCATCATTCGCTACAATCCCTACATCAAAGATCTCCATTACTCGAAGTTCTCAATTCGATTTCGGATTTCCTGCCTGCTCGCTTGAGTCGTATCTCGTTCACTTCCTCACTTCCACGCCTCTCCCCTCCGCGCCTCTCCCCTCCGCGCCTCTCCCCTTTGTTGCCGCCATAATGATGGGTATGAGTTCGATTTCTCCTTTGTTGGCTGAACTAGACGGTATCGCTCGACGGGGAGGGGAGATTGCTTTGGAGGCTCGGAAGACTCTCGTACGCGAGTTGAAGCCGGATGGGTCGATTGTTACTAATGGGGACCGTGCGGTTGAGACCTATCTTCGTCCCGCGCTGACGGCGCTGGTGGCGAATACGACGGTTTGGGGAGAGGAGTTCGGGTTCGAAGAGGAAGGCTCGGGGGGATGGTGGTTGGTCGACCCGGTGGACGGGACGACTAACTATGCTTTCGGGGCGCCCTATTGGGGAGTCAGCATCGGGTTAGTCGTCGAAGATCGATTGCAGTTGGGCGCGATTTACCTTCCGGACCTCGATGAGATGTACCTTGCGGAGGTGGGGGCTGGAGCGTTTATGAACGGTCAGAGGATGGCCCCAATTCCTTCCGGCCCGATCCGACCTGAGGAGATCGTGAGCTATCCGGAGAGGCTGCTCAGGCGGTATCCGACCGAATCTCTGCCGGGCCGGGTGCGCTGCAGCGGAGCATTCGTCATCGACGGAACGTTTACGGCCAATCAGCGATTCAGAGGCATGGTCGGGCAGTGCGAAAAACTGTACGACGTCGCGGCCAGCGTATTGATCAACCTCGAAGTTGGCGCCGAGATCCGCTACACCAGTGGCGACGCATTTCTGATCAGCGATCTAAAGCGAGACGCCAAGATCGACCAGCCGTGGATGATGTTTCCGAGGGATTCGGGGTACTTTCTTTAAGAGCGGGAGTGTATTACGGCCTCACGGTATTGCGGTATTGGGGTGTCCGGACTTCTCCGAAATACCTTAATGCCGCAATACCGTAAGGCGCCATGTGGTTACACCAACAACTCTCGAAGCGGCGTCGCTCTTGATGGGTGTTTTAGCTTTTTCAGGGCTTTTTGCTCGATTTGGCGGATGCGTTCTCGAGTTACTTGGAAGCAGCGGGCGACTTCTTCTAATGTGTGAGGCTGGCCGTCTAGGAGGCCGTACCGCATGGAGATGACTTCTCTTTCCCGCTCACTGAGCGTTTCGAGGATATCTTCGATCTTGCGGCGCATGACCGAACGCAGGGCTGCGTCGGCTGGGGTTTCTCCGGATCGGTCGATGATGAATTCGCCGAGAGCGGCGTCTTCGCTTTCGCCGACGGGAGTATCCAGCGACAACGGCTCCGCAATCGCGCGGTGAAAGTCCTCAACCCGTTCGGCGGCGATGTTGAGACTTCGTCCGACTTCGGCGGTTGTGACTTCCCTACCAAGCTGCTGCTGGAGGTGGCTGGTTGCCTTGATCATGCGGTTAACCGCTTCAAGGGTGTGAACGGGGACCCGGATCGTACGTCCGTGGTCGCTGATAGCTCGCGAAATTGCTTGCCGAACCCACCAAGTGGCGTAGGTGCTAAAGCGGAACCCTTTGTCGGGGTCGAACTTCTCAACGGCTCGGATAAGGCCCATGTTGCCCTCTTGAATGAGATCCTGCATGGACAGTCCGCGGCCGATGAATCGCTTCGCAATGCTCACGACAAGCCGTAGATTGGCTTCAATGAGTACCATCTTGCATTCGCTGCACCCCAAGCGCGAATGTTTTGCAAGGGCGACTTCCTGATCAGGTGTTAAGAGTGGTATTCGCCCAATTCGCTTGAGCCACATTCGGACCGAATCCTCAATGTGCAACCCCTCTGCTTCGAGAATTGCGGGCGCCGCCTCCATCTCTAGATCTGTCGCTTCCGACTCTCTAAAAATAGGCTTAACGGGCTTACCGTTCCCCTTTGACGATAGCTGTTGCCGTGCAGGACAGGACGCCTCATACGCCCGCGGAAATTCACTCTCCGATGTGCCCTGCTTCAGCCCCAAAAATTGCTGACGCGTTCCTATTACCATATTGTTAGCAAGGGACCCTCTCCCTGCAACCGAAGGCGACTTCACTATACAAAAGGTTTTCCCCACTTCCAAGGAAATTTGAACCTATTTGAACTAAAACCGCTTCATTTTCGTCTAGTCGAGCAAGCTATCGTCAGATTGTTGTTTCTTGAGCGCATCCGGCTTATGTTCTCGCAGTTTCAGGAGGTATTCCTGCCTCTTCGCAGTGTCCAGATTGCCTTTTCGGATTTGGCGTAATTGGCGCTTTTCCCGCTTCTGTTTGAGCAGTTCGACGGTGTCGGCGATGTAGGTTTCCGTAAGGTGATCCGCCCTAACATCGAGGAGCAGATCCGAGATGATCTGGCGCATCTCTTCCTGTTGAAACTGATGCAACCATACGGCCGGTTCGCCCTCCGGAGCGGCCCCGGGAAACGCTTGGGTAATGGCGTCGCTGATCCGGATCGCAAGGGCACTTTCGAACAGGTCGCGCGACCGCGCGAACATCCATCCGCTTCGCCGATATTCTGGGCTTAAAAACGCACGGAAAACGACGAGTTCGGCGGAGGAGAGTTCGCCCTGAAGTTGCTTTGGCTGGAAAGCCCGGACGGTAGGCGCCTGCTCGACTTTCTTGTCTTGGGAGCGCGTGCGAATCTTGTTAACTTCGCGACGGAGAGCCTGCTGGGCCCTGCTGACATCGGTGATGCCTGGATACTGGCCGGCAAGACGCAAGAGGTGGCGGTCCAATTCCATTTCATTCGGCGCATCGGCAAGAAGTTGGACCGCCGTGTTCCAAAACTGCTCCGCCGCCATTTGAGGACGCTTTAGCTCAAGTGCCTGCATCTTGTAGTCAACCGGGGAGAGCCCGGTTTCCACGGCTTGCTGAACTGCAGCCGGCCCCGCGTTGCGGAGGAGAGTGTCGGGGTCTTCACCGGATGGCATGAGCGCCACGCGAACTCGCAATCCCTCGGCTGAGAGGATGCTCACCGCGCGATCCGCAGCCTTTTGACCGGCGGAATCGCTGTCGTACAGGATGACAACCTCCTCAACCCAACGCTTGAGAAGCTTGGCGTGATCTTCGGACAATGACGTGCCCAGCGAGGCGAGCGCACTGCCAACGCCGGCGCGGTGGCATGCGATTACGTCGAGGTACCCCTCGACGAGAACGGCGCGACGATCTTTGCCGAAGTTATGGCGTGCCCGGCTCATTCCGTAAAGCACCTTGCTCTTTCTGTACAGATCGGTGTCGCTGCTGTTAATGTACTTGGGGACCCCGTCTCCGAGCAGGCGTCCGCCGAACGCTACAAGAGCGCCCTTTTCGTCGCGGATTGGGAACATCAGACGCCCACGAAACTTGTCGAAATATCCGCCTTGGGAATCCTCTTCTACCAGGAACAGCTTTTTACACTCGGCTAGAGTGAATCCCTTCTTTTTGAGATGGACGGCCAAGGCGCCGGAGACTTCGGGGGCGTAGCCGATCTCCCATGTTTTCAGGGTCTCTTCGTCAAGCCCACGCCGTTCGCAATACTCGCGAGCCATCGTGCTCTTGGCGAGGTGTTCTCGGAAGAACGTGAGCGTTTCGTCCATCGCGCCCTCTTGCGCTTGGCGCACTGAGGGTGGAACTGGCGTTCCGCGGGACGCCAGCGTAACGCCGGCTTCCTTAGCGAGAGTTCTAAGCGCATCGGCGAACTCAACGTTCTGCCGCTTCATCACCCAGTTGAAGATGTCGCCCGATTCACCGCATGACCAGCATTTATACCGGCCGGTCTGTCTACTAACAGTAAAAGAAGGGTTCTTGTCCTGGTGAAACGGACAAAGACCCTTCCATGTTTTCCCCTGCTGGGTGAGGTGGATTTCCCGGCCGACAAGTTCGACGATATCGATTCGTGCCCGAATCTCGTCGCGCTCGTCGGCCAACTGAATTCCTTAGGACTTGCCCGCTGCGACCACAATACCGGTCACAACTTGGGGCTTCTTCGTGCCAAGGCGGGAAAGGCGGAATGCGACGTTATCGTGGACAAGGTACTTGACCATGAGGTTGTCGCCACCGATTTCGTAGCCATCTGGCTGCCGATACGATTGGATCACAGTTGCGAACGTCGCGCCGAAGCCAACGCCTCGCTTCGTTTTGACTCGATTGTTGTCGATACCGATCGCTTCGATCTGAACGACTCTACCGGCCTTGTCGATGATGAAGGCGTACTTGCTGCCTTCGCGGTTGTACACCCAGCGAGTGAACGTTACGCGATCCGACGCGCCGCCACCGGCTCCGGGAATACCGCCTGGAGGGCCACCCATTCCGCCGGGAGCACCGGGGATGCCGCCTGGAGGGCCACCCATTCCGCCGGGAGGAATCGGGCTACCCATGCCGCCGGGTCCCTGAGGGCCCGCACCTGGCTGCATTGCGCCGCGCTGCTGGAGAAGCGTGTCTCCGAATTCAAAAGGATCTCCGATATCGGCTGCGCCGGCCATCGATCCGCCGCCGCCCTTGCCGCTTGGGAATCCGCCACCGCCGGGAGCTCTACCGCCGCCACGAGGATCGCGACCGCCGCCGGGCATTCCACCAGGTCCTCCAGGACCGGTTGCGCCACCGCCGCCACCACCGACCGACGTGCTCGATAGGTTCAGAGCTTGGATATCGTCGGGCGTACCGTAAACATCGAGAACCCGCAGGCCCGTGTCATACAACTTGATGCCAACGAGGGCGTTCTCCGCTCCCGTCCAAGCCTTAGCCTTCTTAACGGTCGGCTTGGCTTTATGTTTTCTCTGCCCAGCCTCAGCACCAGTCGTAACAAGCAGCGCCACACCAAGCGCCAAAGCAATTCCAGACCACCTCATTCTCACCGGTTTCAACATTCCTCCTAAGGCTCGAATATTTTCGAGTTCAGACAGTAATAGTAGACGTGCGAAAAACCCAATTACGTCACACACCCACTTTGGATTTCAAAACAAGCCTCGCCAACGGGTGAGGTATACCGCTCGTAGAAATCTTGGAGACTAACTTATCATATGGCATCTAATCTCGCGGTGACTTCAACTACATTCGATCAAAACGTGCTCAAATCGGACGTTCCCGTCCTCGTCGACTTCTGGGCGGAATGGTGCGGACCTTGTAAAGCGATCGGCCCTTCGATCGAGCAGTTGGCGACCGAGTACGCGGGGAAAGCAAAGGTTTATAAGCTGGATGTCGACTCCGAGGGCGACTTGGCTCAGCAATACGGCGTAATGAGCATCCCCGCTCTTCTCGTATTCAAGGGTGGCAAAGAAGTCGACCGAATGGTTGGCGCAGCCCCCAAAGCCCAGATCGCCGCTCTGATCGACCGGGCGCTCTAGGGAAGGGGAGAGGGGAGAAGGCGCGGAGGGGAGAGTCGGGGAACTAGGGAGCCAGGGAACCAGGGAGCCAGCGCCTCTCCCCTCCGCGCCTCTCCCCTCTCCCCTTTTTTGCAACCCTTTTCCTGCTATTCAGGTTAAATGACCGTCGTGTCCGACTCGCCTGAGATTCCTGAAGTACCTGATGCCCCTGTAGCCAGAAAAGGCAATTCCGTAGCGGCGGCGGGAGGGATTATGATGGGGGCGCTGCTCCTCAGCCGGGTTCTTGGGCTGGTCCGCAACGCGGTCATGACCAGCAAGTTCGGCATGCAGATCGATGCCGACTCCTATAACATTGCGGCGACGATCCCGGACATGATCTTCATGTTGATCGCCGGCGGCGGACTCAGTTCAGCGTTCATCCCCGTTTTCAGTGAATTCATCTACACCGACCGGGAAGAAGATGCTTGGAAAGTATTCAGTGTCGTCACCACGATCTGCGCCATTTTCGTTACGGCATTGATCAGCGTCGCTTGGATATTTGCGCCACAGATCGCCGGTTTCATGGGGAACGGGAAATCGATCAACATCATCGGTGTCGACGTCAACGTCGAAGCGTTCTCTACTCCAAAGATCGCGGAGCTTGGGCGAATCATGCTTCCCGCTCAGTTCGCATTCCTGGTTGGTTCGGTATTGCTGGGAACCCTTTATGCTCGACGGCGATTCGCCGCCCCGGGCTTGGCGCCCAACGTTTATAACTTAGGAATCATCATCGGCGCCCTAGTCGGATCGGCAAGCGGAATCGGAATCGCCGGTATGGCTTGGGGAGCGCTTATTGGCGCGATCATCGGCAACTTGATCCTTCCCTGCCTTTTCATGATTGGGCAGGGGGGTTGGTTCAGGCCCTCCCTGGATATCCATGCTCCCGGAGTAAAGAAGTTCTTCAACCTGCTTTTGCCCGTCATTCTCGGTTTTTCGCTTCCGAGCGTTTGTACGATCATTACTCAGAAGTTCGCCTCGCACTATTCGGAAGGGATTAACGTCGTCCTGACGATTTCCAACAACCTGATGATGGCGCCGTTGGGCATTTTCGGCCACTCGCTCGCCTTGGCAGCGTTCCCGGTGCTCTCCCAGTTCTTCGCACAGAAGCGGATGGACCTTTACCGAGACCAAGTCTCGAAAACGTTGCGGACAACTATTTACTTAGGGATGCCGGCGAGCGCGATGATGTTTGCCCTTGCCCCTCAAATCGTTGGCTTAGCGAACGGTTATGGCGACGCCGAAAGTAACAAGATCGCCCTTGGCGAAGCTGCATCGGCGCTTCAGGTGTTGTCGTTAGCGGTGTGGGCTTGGTGCATGCAACCGATTTTGATGCGCGGATTCTTTTCGATCCATCAAACGGCGAGGCCGGTCATCATCGGCACGATCATGACGGTCGCGTTCATCGGTATGTGCTACGTCGGGACCTCAAGTTCGATCGGGTTCCTGGTTTTGCCGGCGGCCACGAACATCGCCGCCATCGCTTTGGTCATTGCGCTTTACTTTGGCTTGGAGAAGCAAGTCGGGGTCCTCGACCGTGTCGGCATCCTGGCGACGCTCGGAAAGAGCCTCGTCGGATCGGTCGTGATGGGAGGATTGGCGTACGGGATATTCACCCTGGTGCCGAACGACATCCCCAAACTCGCGATGTTCGCCGCCTTTCTCTTCGTTTTTTGCATTGTCGGCTGGGTCTACTTCTTCGTCACGAAAGCCCTGAAGATGCCGGAGACGGATTATCTTTCGAGAGCGATGGACAGGTTGGCGAAGAAGCGGATGAAGCGGATGTAGCGGTAAAGCGTTGAAGCGTTTGAGAGAGATTGGATGTGTTGGGTATTGGGTGTTGGGTGTTGGGTTTATCAGTATTGCGGTATTGCAGTATTGCGGTATTTGGGTATAGCGGTATTGGGGAGTGTGTTGTTCCTTGCGGTCTCCCTCGAACGCTCTTAACGCTCTTAACGCTCCAGCGCTTGCGCTTGCGCTTGCGCTAGCGCAGCGAAACGCTTTTCGTGTCCGTGGGTACCCTGGGGTATGGCTGACGATGCTGGGAAACCTAGATTGCCGGATGACGACGATATCTCGGCTCGATTCGAGAAGATCCGCGAGCAGTTGCATGGGATGGACCTTCCCGAGCTGCCGGAAGCGGAGATCGAGCGACTCCAATCCGGGGTGGCAACGCCAAAAGTAGATCACGCGAACGTCGAGTCGCGGCTGAAGGATTTGGAATCGCGAGCGCAGCACGCGAAGGGTCAATACCAGACTGCGATCAACAAGCCGACACCGAAAGAAGTCGAATCTTCGAGCAAGAGCACCCGCGGCCTTGCTTTGGGAATGATGATCGCCTATACCATTATGGGATTGCCGCTGGCCGGCATCGGAATTGGAGCATTGATCGATTGGTGGCTCGGATCGGTGATGGGTAAAGGGATCGGAGCTCTTGCCGGTTCGGTGCTCGGCGTGACGATGGCGATCAAGATGATCAATGCGAACGCGAACAAAGTGAATTGAAGGCGTTTATCCTCCGCTGGGAATGGCGAATCGCGATTGTTACGATTCTGATTGCCGAGATATGCTCGGGCGCGATCTTCGGTTGGAAGGGGTTCGTCGGAATGGGTATCGGGTTAGGAGCTACCTGGTTCAATTCGTGGGCTCTGTGGGCTATTGTCGGAGTGCTCGGTAACGCGGCTCGACAGTCTCAATCGACGAAAGGAGGCACCGCTCTGATCGTAACCGCGTTCCTTCTCAAGCTCCCAATCCTGGTTGGATTAGGATTGTTAATGAGAATGATCGGAGGACCCGCTCTCCCTTGCTTTGTTGCCGGACTCGGAATGGTATACTTTGCGCTCATTGGATGGGCATGTGCGCACAGCTAGCGCCCAGTTCATCTTGTAGTCATGGACGCTATTTTTCTAAACGGACCCTCAATTTTCGCGGAAGCAGATGCTATGTCGGCCAAAGAGCCGAGCATCTGGGGTTTGGCGGCATACATCGCCCTCGTATTGGTGATTCTGTTCGTCCTTATGTCTTACGCCAAGAAGGGTCTGAACGTTCGAGTCTTCAAGAACCCGATCACAAGCTTGTTTGAGCAGTTGTATCTGTTCATCGAGAATATGTGCGTCGGTTCGATCGGTCAGCATGGGCGCAAGTACATCCCCATGATGATGACGTTCTGGATGATGATCTTCGTCGGCAACGTGGTGGCGCTACTTTTTCCGTTCGCACCAACAGCCGACTTGAGCTTCAACCTAGGCATGGCGCTCATTGCCGTATGTTACGTTCAGTACGAAGGGGTCAAGGCAAACGGCCTTCTCGGCCACCTGAAGCACTTCACCGGACCGAAGCTTTCAGGAGCCATGGTTGCGATCAGCGTTTTGATCTTCACGATCGAAATCATCAGCGAGTTGATGAAGAACGTATCGCTTAGCCTTCGACTTTACGGAAACATCCATGGCGGCCACTTGGCGGTGGAAGCGATGAACAACCTGGGGAACAAGATTTACGTTCCGCTCGGTGTTGTCGTACTTCTTCTTATCAAGCTACTTACTTGTCTAGTTCAGGCATTGATCTTTACAATGCTCACTTGCGTCTACCTTTCGCTCGTTACTCACCACGGTGAGGATCACGCTGAAGGCGACCACGGTCAAGCCGCAACGGCTCACTAGGCAAACACAGATTTCAGACTGAAATAAATGAATCGAATCTCAGGAGGACATGAATAAATGGGAACTGGACTAGGACTCGGCGTAGGTATCGCCGCTCTCGGCGTGGGCATCGGCCTTGGATTGATCGGTAATGGAGCGCTTCAAGGCATGGCACGCCAGCCCGAAGCGATCGGCAAACTGCAGACGGCGATGCTTATCGCTCTTGCGTTCGTCGAGCTCGTTTTCCTTCTTACGGTATTCGTCGCGCCGTTCTTGATCAAGTAGCCATCACGGGGCTCCGAGGTAATTCCTCGGAGCCGCGGTCTTAGCAATCATCACATGAGTAATTCACAGAAGTCCTCTGGAGCACCTCCAGCCCTGAAGTATGTAATCGGGGCTGTTCTAATGGTTGGCGGCACCTGGTTCTCCTTGAACGTGAAGATAGGTGCGATCGAGAAGCTCAACGAACAGGGCTTGCCACTCGATCTTGGAAAGACGATTGCCGTCATCGGCGTCTTTCTCATTCTTTTTCCAGCGATCAAGTCGTTCTTCATCAACGACCTGACCCATGCGATCGACACTCGAAACCATCAGCTAGAAGACACATTCTCTGAGGCCGAGAACCTTCGCGCGGAGATGCAGAAGCTTCGTACGGAATATGAGGCTCGTCTGACGGAAACGGAAGCAGAAGCACGATTTCAGATTCAGAACCAGATCAAAGAGGCTCAGAACCTCCGGCAGCAGCTCATGGCTGAAGCTGCCGAGCGTGCCGACGCTCTCGTTCGCCAAGCCCAGCTTGAGATCGAACAGGAGAAGACGCACGCCATCGCCACGATTCGAACCCATGTCGTCGACCTGACGCTTGCCGCTGCTGAAAAAGTAATCGGCGAGAACATGGATTCAGAAAAGAATCGTCGCCTGATCGCCGAGTTCATCGACACGGTTGAGGTGGCTTCCTAGCCATGGCAGACAGTCGCGTAGCCAGACGTTATGCCCAAGCGCTGTTCTCAACGGCGCTCAAGTATGACGTTGTGAATAGCGTTGAAGACGATTTGAACGGAATCGTTGGGTTGCTTGAGAACGACCCGCAGTTCAAAGAGTTTGTCGTCGCTCCTTTCACCGGACGCGAAGAGAAGATTGCGATCTTCGCCAAACTCTTCTCCGACAGAGTTACGGCGCTAACGATGCAAGTCATTCGCGTCATGCTGGAGAAGCGGCGCGAAGACGAAATCACCGGCGTCCGCGATGAATTCGTCACCCTTCGGCGCGAGCATGAAGGCGTCATCTTTGCAGTCATCACTTCCGCTTGGGAAATTGAGGAGAAGCAACGAAAGCTCTTACTCACCAAGCTCGAAAAGACGCTCGGCAAGAAGATTGAGGCCGAGTTCAAGATCGAAACCAATCTGATTGGCGGAATTCGAGTTTCGTACGGCAACTACGTTCTCGATGGAAGCATACGGGGAGCCTTGAGCAGCCTCCGCGACAAGCTACGACACGATTTGCTCAAACAGCAATAAGCTCGAACCCACACACGGGAACACCCAAGAGACCTAAATGGCCAGCATTAGACCCGAAGAGATAACAGACATCCTCCGCCAGGAGCTTGAGCGATTTGAGAAGAAAGTCGACACCGAACATGTCGGCACCGTTCTCCAAGTTGGAGACGGAATCGCCCGCGTATATGGCTTGCCCGACTGTCAGATGGGCGAGTTGCTGGAGTTCCCCGGCAGCGTCATGGGCCTAGCGCTTAACCTTGAAGAGGATTCGGTTGGCGTCGTTTTGATCGGCGACGACACGAAGATCATCGAAGGCGACTCCGTCAAGCAGACAGGGCGCATCATCGAAATCCCCGTAGGAATGGGGATGTTGGGTCGCGTCGTCGACTCTCTGGGCAAGCCCTTGGATAACATGGGCGCGATCGCATCCGATCAGTTCAGCCGAATCGAAATGATTGCCCCGGGCGTCGTTGACCGACAGCCAGTTACCCAGCCGCTCCAAACTGGAATTAAAGCAATCGACGCGATGATCCCGATCGGTCGAGGCCAGCGCGAGTTGGTTATCGGCGACCGCCAAACCGGCAAGACTTCGATCTGCATCGACACGATCATTAATCAGAAATCCACGCACGAGCCGGGTGGCGATCCGGTGTACTGCATCTACGTCGCTTGCGGTCAGAAGATGGCAAACGTGGCCCGCGTCGTTCAGACGTTGAACGACCACGGTGCGATGGCTTACACAACGATCGTAGCCGCCTCCGCCGCCGACTCGAACGCGATGCAGTATCTCGCTCCGTTCGCAGGTGCGACGATCGGCGAGTATTTCCGCGACAACGGCAAGCACGCATTGGTCATCTACGACGACCTTTCGAAGCACGCTCAGGCCTATCGCGCACTTTCGCTCCTGCTACGACGTCCGCCAGGACGAGAAGCGTATCCGGGCGACGTCTTCTATCTTCACAGCCGCTTGCTTGAGCGCGCCGCGAAGCTATCGGACGAGAAGGGCGGCGGTTCCTTGACTGCGCTTCCGATCATCGAGACTCAAGCGGGAGACGTTTCGGCGTATATTCCGACGAACGTTATCTCGATTACGGATGGCCAGATCTATCTCGAACCGGATCTGTTCTTCGCCGGTGTTCGACCTGCCGTTAACGTCGGTATCTCGGTTAGCCGTGTCGGTGGAAACGCCCAGATCAAAGCTATGAAGAGCGTCGCCGGAAAGCTGAAGCTCGAAATGGCTCAGTACCGCGACGTGGCTGCATTCAGCCAGTTCGCATCCGACCTGGACCGAGCCACGCAAATGCAGTTGATCCGCGGCCAGCGACTCACCGAGTTGCTCAAGCAGGATCTTGCCAGCCCGATGGACGTTATCGATCAGATTATCTCGATCTTTGCCGGTGGCCAAGGCGTCCTCGACGTTTTGACCAACGCACAGGTCAAGGGATTTGAGACCGGTCTTCTGAAGTACGTCAAGGACAAGTATCCGGATGTCGTCGAGACGATTCGAACGACGAAGGCTGTCGGTAAGGACGTTGAGGAGACCTTGAAGAAGGCTGTCGCGGAGTTTGCCGGACAGTTCAAAGGCTAAGACTCAAGAATGGCAACACTCAAAGAAATCCGGATCCGAATAAAAACCGCTAAGAACATCCAGCAAATCACTAAGGCGATGAAGCTGGTTGCAGCGGCTCGCCTGAAGAAGGCGACGGATCGGGTCTTAGAGGCGCGACCGTACGCCGACAAGATGAAAGGGCTTATGGAGTCCATCGCGTCGGCGGGCGACCTCCCTTCCCATCCGCTGATGGAAAAGCACGAGGTTACGCGCGCATGCATCATCGTTCTGACCTCGGACAGAGGGTTGGCCGGCGCATACAACACTGGAATCATCCGCAAAGCCGCAGACTTCATCAAAGCCTCTTCCTTTAAAGCATCGCTGATTACCGTTGGTAAGAAGGGCACCCAGTTCTTTGGAAAGCGCGGATACGATATCAAGCACTCCATGACGGTTCCATCAAGCGGCGCGCGGCTGCAAGATGCGATCGAGGTCACTCGGACGGCTAGGCACTTGTTTGAGTCGGGCGAAGTCGACGCAATTTACGTGTGCTATTCGAAGTTCTACTCCGCGATCCGGCAGGTCCCGCAGATCGTGCAGCTTCTTCCGATTGAGCCGCCGGTATCGGCACAGCCAGCCAAATCGATTCCGTTCCAGTTCGAACCGGATCCGGCAGAACTGCTGAACAGCTTGCTCCCTCGGTATTTTCAGACGCTGGTTTGGCAGTCGCTCCTTGAGGCGACCGCGAGCGAGTTCGGTGCTCGAATGACAGCAATGACGTCGGCAACCGACAACGCAGGCAAGATGATCCAGGAACTTACGCTTAAGGCGAACCGCGAGCGACAGGCCTCCATTACCAAGGAGATTCTCGAAGTCGTGGGCGGCGCTGAAGCGCTGAAGTAGTTCGTTACTACTAGTTTCGCCACATCTGGATTTCCGCTTCCTACCCGGGCGCGTCGGAGTCGCTTCCCGCTCGGGTTCTTTCTTTCCGGGGCCCTAGAGCTTTTTGACTGCGCTCGCGCAAGGGGATTTTCGGTTGGAAACGAACCTTAAGGTTTCTGGAAAGCAAGATATCCGGCAAAGTCGGTAAGTCTTGACTCGATCGAACTCGGGCTGGGATGATGAAATGCGCGAATAGGAGCGTTACATAGCGGACCTTACAGGTTGCTCATGTCCTCTTTCGTTAGCGAAACGTTCGAGATGAAGTCGTGGAACTCCTTCATGTCTCTATCGACTTGCTCGGCTTTGCCGTCTCGTCCCGATAGGGTAATTAGGACAGTTGTGTTCCCTTTGACGGCAAAGGCGGTCACTACGACGTGACGGCGCTCGGAGCGGCGTACGATGCGGAAAGAGGTCCCTTTCGCTTCGACTTTATCTTCAATCGCGGCGGACCAGCCGGGCATATTGTCGTGAGTGTTGTCGACCATCAACTGGGCGAGGTTATCTCGATCAAGGTTCGGGGTCGGGTTGATCGTCGAGATCATCTGATTGACTGCGCCGCGCAGAAGTAAGCCCTTATCCTCGTTCGAATAGAGAAAGAGGGTTTGGGGGCCGTGCGGTAGGATCTTCCAACCCTTGTACGGGTGTGGGTATTTGATTCCGAAGTTCTCGGCCATCTCGGCATCGTGCTTTTTCGTGTAGAACACATATCCCGACGCAGTAAGGGTTGCCAGTACGAAAACAGCCCCAAGCAGCTTATATCGATTTGGACGATTGCCTGGCGAAAGATCCATTCGGATATGATACGCGTAAGTGGACGATGCCGCAAGGAGAAGTCGGTATTACGGGTCACAGGTCGCAGGAACAGCGATATCTTTCCGATGCTAGGGGAGCCACGTCTATTCGGCGAGATTATCGGAGACGAGTAGTCGGTCAAGTTCCTCGTCGGCGGCAGCGTTGAACTTGGCGTGAATTCTCTGGCGCTCTTCGCCGTGTTTGACTCGAAGTTCACGTCGCAGGCGGCCTTCTAAAAAGCGGATCTTATCGTCTCTCGTTTCGCAGATCAAGCGCGGGACGACCTGTGGTCGACCGTCTTTGATCGCGACCATCGTCACACGAGCCGTATTCGTGTGGCGTGTTGTGCCCTTGATAACATCTTCGGCATAGATTTCGATCGTCACTTCGACACTTGTACGGCCGACATACGAGACGTGGCCAATGAAGATGACGAGGTTGCCGACGTCGATTGAATCGTGAAAATCGACGCGGTCGAAGCTGGCGGTAACGCACACCGTCCCGGCGAACCGGGACGATGTGGCGTAAGCGCAGAGGTCGATTTTCGCGAGGATTGCTCCACCGAAAACCTTTCCCATGAAGTTAGCGTCCTGAGGCTGCATGACCTCGGACATTTCTGTCCGAGTCGATGATACGGTTCGAGGATCGCTATTCAAATAACCTCAGGCGCTCCTAACGATCTTGCTGAATTCCTCTGCAACGAGGCTAGCACCGCCGACGAGACCGCCGTCGATGTCAGGCTGGGAGAACAACTCTTCAGCGTTTCCGCTCTTGACGCTACCACCGTACAGGATTCGGATCGCTTGAGCGGCATCCTCATCGAGGATATCGGTCAGCGCTTTCCGGATCATGGAGCAGACGCGGCTTGCTTCGGCGCTGTCACAGGTCTTCCCTGTTCCAATTGCCCAAACCGGCTCATAGGCGACAACGCCGTCGCGGAACTCTGCGCCTTCAATACCTTGGAGGGCGCCCTTCAACTGGGCTTGAATGACCTCGTCGGTCCGGCCCGCTTCTCTTTCAGCAAGGGTCTCGCCAACGCAGAGGATCGGGTGGATCGACTGGAAGAGGAGCGCCTTGATTTTGAGATTGACCGTTTCATCGGTCTCGGCGAAGTAGGAGACAGTGGACTCTGGAATTTCGAGCTTGCCAAATCGACCGCGGGTCTCGCTATGACCGACGATACAGAAATGACATCCCATGTCCTTAAGCATCACAGCGCTTACACTTCCCGTGAAGGCGCCGGATGGCATCCAGAAAACATCTTGCGCTCCGACATGGAAGCGCGAACGACGGAATTGCTGGGCGACCGTTTCGATTGTTAGGTACGTTGGGCAGATCGCGAGCTCAACTTCTGTGGTCGGTTCAATTAGTAGGAGTAAGGACTCAATTGCGGCCGAAGCTTCGCTACGAGTCATGTTCATTTTCCAGTTGCCGACAACCAACTTTTTACGCATCAGCTATCTTTTTACCCGTTCTCATTGCAGTATCCTCCGCTGGATGAATATGTTTAGCATTCAGGCTCAAGGGTTCGAGAGTTTTCAGGTCGAGGAGGGCACGAAGCTCGCCTTGGCCCTCGAACAGAACGGCGTCGACGTCAGCCACCGCTGTGGCGGTCAGGCAAAGTGCACGACGTGCCGCGTGACGATTCAAGGCGAGGAGCCCCCGATGGGTGAAACCGAGCGACTGAGCCTTGAGGAGGACGGCGTTCTCGGGCAGTTCCGACTCTCCTGCCAAATCCGCGTTCATCGCGACATGGAGCTCGAGGTTCTGATGCGAGCCAGCGAGAAAGGCTGGGATCCCGGCGCCGAACTGGAGCCCTGAAACGGGGAGCCAGGGAGCCAGGGAGCCAGGGAGCCAGGGAGCCAGGGAGCCAGGGAGCCAGGGAGCCAGGGAGCCAGGGAGCCAGGGAGCCAGGGAGCCAGGGAGCC
>Ga0364866_10221_pt1 | contig 41824 bp, 36 predicted proteins | sample ExccelAu500001D3_3_FD_206913 | JGI IMG/M metagenome (GOLD analysis project Ga0364866, IMG submission 206913) | Enriched cells from Trout Bog Lake Hypolimnion, Wisconsin, USA - BchlTB.Aug13.5000.01.D3 | ecosystem: Environmental > Aquatic > Freshwater > Lake > Hypolimnion/Profundal zone | place...
CATCAGACTGGAGGTTTGACGCAGTTTGACCGAGTGCGACTGGTTTGACTGGCCCGCGATCGCAAACCTTTCGCCGTCGCCTAGTATTACTTTGTTAAGTATTATCTTGCTTTTGCGTCGATTTTTGCCCACTGTCGGTTTCCATGAAATGGAACGACCGGCTCTGGCGGCAAAGTCAGCAGTATCTTTCGCAATTTCTAATTCCGCTGGTTGAAGTTTTGGGGCGCAGCGAACGGCGTCTCGCCGCAGCGCGCTATGTCCAGGGGCTTTTGCTGCCTGGTCAGCGCAAATCCATCGTCCCCATGTCTGACCGGCTGGGCGTTGATTCCCAGAGTTTGCAGCAGTTTGTAAGTGATAGTCCGTGGGAGGAGCGGGAACTTTGGTCCGTTATTCGCCGGGAAGTCATTCCCAATTTGGAGGCGATTGACAGTTGGGTGGTGGACGAAACGGGCTGGGTCAAACAAGGAGATCATTCGGTGGGAGTATCGCATCAGTATTGTGGGTCGGTGGGCAAGCAGGCCAATTGCCAGGTGAGTGTGGAGTTGGTGGTGAGTGATGGCGCGGTGGCTGCACCGGTGGGAGGCCGATTGTATTTGCCGCAAAAATGGACCGAGGATCGGGCACGGTGCGCGGCGGCGGGGGTGCCCCCGGAAGTGGCGTTTGCCACCAAACCACAAATCGCCGTTGCCCTGCTGGAAGAGGCTTTGGCGGACGGGGTCTGTCCTGGTCCCGTTCTGGCCGATAGCGCCTACGGTGACAATTCAGAGTTTCGCACTGAACTGCGACGGTTGAAGCTGGAGTTTTTTGTGCAAGTGACCGGCTCCTCGCTCAAGGGATGGACCCGCTCGGTGCCGACGGAGCGCAAGTTCAAGCGGCGTTATATCAGCGCCTCGGCCCCGGCTTCTCAAACTCTGGCGGAAATAACCGCGGGGTTGCCCGGTTCGATTTGGCAACACTGTTCTTGGAAAGCAGCCGACGGCCATACCCGGCGCACGCGCCTGGCATGGGTCGAGGTGTATTTGGCGCACGGCTTGAGAGAAACAGGTGGGGAACTGGAAAAAGTATGGCTCGTGGTTGACTGGCCCCAGGGAGAGGAGAAGCCCTATCACTATTATCTGGCTGAATTTAAAAGCCCGCCCACCAAAGCGCGGTGCTTACGACTCAGCCGCTCCCGCTGGCATATTGAGCAGTATTTCCAACGCGCCAAGGACGACCTGGGGCTGGATCATTTTGAAGGACGCTCCTGGCGCGGGTTCCACCACCATCTGGCTCTGAGTGCGGTAGCCTATTTATTTATGCTGGTCGTTTTTCTCCGTGCCAAAAAAAATTTTTGGTGTGACGTGGGAAGTGGTGTTGAGAGCGATCCGACCGTGGCTGGTGAGATCCACCGGCTTCTGCTATTGCTGCGGCAACAAATTTGAAGGAATTTGCGATGATACAACTTAACAAAGTAATACTAAGGGAATGCGCAGTTTTTCTTCCGGACAGGCCAGAGATAGTGGCGAGCCATGTTTCACCAAATCGTGTTTCACAGCGAGCGCGGCGAAGTCGTGAAGCAATTCCAGCGACACTTCGGCTTCACCGTTGCGGGCCTTCTCCGTAATGAGTAGCACTCCTGGCGCGCCCTTGAGGTGCTCTGCCCAATCCTCTACCCGCTCCGGTTCGGTGCGGTCATCTTTCTTAACCGAACCAATGGTGGTGGTGAGAGAAAACAACCGTTTTTGTGCCGTGCAAATCGCCAGCTTGCCACAGTCCATTGCTATCCAGCGGCGACCTAGCTTTTCAGCTACAGCTGACGTCGTGCCGCTCCCACTGAAGCAATCCAAGATAATTTCCCCTTCGTTTGAGGAAGCCCGGATTATCCTTTCAAGCAGCCCTTCGGGTTTCTGTGTGGGATAACCAGTGCGCTCCTTGCCGACAGGGTTGACGGGGGGGATGTCCTGCCAGATTGACTGAATTACCGTGCCGTCCATTTCATCAAGATAGACTTTGAGATTGGGTTGCCCCGTAGAAAAAAAACGATTTTCTTTTCAGCTAGGAGTTTGTCAATCGTCTCCTGTTTGTATGTCCAGTGTCGGCCTGCTGGCGGTTCGATAAGTCTTCCGTTGAATTTTCTGGCAGGGCCTTGACCAGCGCCTGTCATTGTGATTAGACGGAAACGCCGTCCATCAGCATCCGTCTGGCTGTAATGCGACGCAATGTATGACGCCGAGTGCGGCTTTGATTGCCTGTTGAAGAAGTAATTGTCTGCCTTCGAGTAAAAATAGATAGTGTCATGAACGATCCCGAACCGAGTTGCATCGCTGTGCGCGTATGTTCGTTGCCAAGCGATTTCGTTTCGGAAGTTTTCTTCCCCAAAGACTTCATCCATTACGGCTTTCAAGTAGTGTCCTTTTTTCCAATCAAGATGGACATAGATGCTACCGTCATCCGCGAGGACTTCCCGGAGCAGAATCAGGCGGCGACGGAGGAATTCGATGAACTGCGCGCCGAGCACCTTGTCGCGGTAAGCCTTCTCCTTGTCCTTCATAAAGTCCTGCCGCGTGGCAAACGGCGGATCAATGTAGATAAGCTTGATCCTCCCACGCGTGCCGAATCGATCTGGCCCTTGCTGGTCGGCCAGCAGTTCGCGAAGCGCCAGCAGATTGTCACCCCAAACCAGAAGATTGCGCCAACTATCGGCGTGCGGCCGTTCCGCGCAGAACGAGCGGACCAATTGCCACGGCGCAGCGGGTGTCTGCGCCAGCACCTCTTCGCGCTTCATCTTGCCGTCGTAAGCGAGCCGGTATTCCTTGCCCACTTCCACAGCCGGTTCGGCGTTCGGAAACAGGCGAGCTTTCCATCGTGCTGGCAGCGCCCCGCCGTTGGACAAGATGTCAAACAACTCCTTCTTTTCAGATTCCGTAAGAGCGGGCATGGTTCGGTGAGGTCAATAGAACGCGTCGATCGCTGGTGTTCCCGTCAAAGGTGCCGCGCAATACTTTATTTCGGTGACGCCCTGACGGGAGAGCCTTAAAACGTTAAGTCTTTCGCGCCTGGGGATAATCTCCCTAGGCGGATTGACCGCGCGGAGGTTGGTCTCAATCCGCTGATTGCATCTCTGCCATTTTTTCTCGTGCATCGAATAAATCCCCCGACAGCGCCTGGGATAAAAGATTCACTTAAAAACCGAAGCGATCCCTCAAAGGTGACCGCTCGTACTACCGAACTCGTTCAACGGGTTTGGCTTAAGTCGTCCTCAGGATGCTTGAAGGGGGCCTTTGCGGCAATCCAATTCATTGGGCTTGGAGGTCGCCCGAGGTCCTCCCGAATCCTTAGCCAGATGGGATGGGCTGCTGAGAATTGTTTTGTCGGAGAGTTTTCCGAACGAATTGGCGCCCTGAATTAGAAATTGAGACCGCCGGTTTACTGTTGCGATGTGCCGGTCAAAATTAGCAATACGTTTCGCTTTCCCACCAGCGACTCTACATGTTAAAATCTCCCGGAACCTATGTACTGGGTGCGCCTTTACATTTTTGAGACTCCGCAGACGAGAGTCTTTGTTTATGGTTACGCCACACAAGCGACCGGGACGAGTGGTGCTTGGCGGATGGGGCACACCAATCTGCAAAGCGGTTGGTCTCTGTGCCACTACAGCCGGTTTTTTTCCGCAACCGAGTTGGACGATTGGCGTCAACAACTCAATCAACCGCAGGTGACGTTGCAAACCTCCGCCGGACCTGTAACCATTTTGATCCCGGGAGGATTGCGGCTGCGTCCTCGGGTGTACGCGCAGCCCAAGGATGGTACCGCGCGCGAAATTCCAAAGTCCTTTTCCGATCAAATCGCGCATTTGGATTCGCATTGGCAGCTCGCTAAGATGGACTTGGTTAGGACGTTGTTTCCTCCAGCCACGCAAACGCCGGAGGCCATGATTGTGGCGGCCAAATCTCTTCTGACAGAACTTGCAACTCAAACCGGGATTGCTTTTTTGGGGAATGAATCGGGTCGGTTTGGTAATTTCGAAGTTATCCGTTACCTTCATGGAACTTACCAAACGCGCGACGGCTTAAGCTGTCGAGCGGAGCCAGGCAATGGAAGCGAACAAAACCCTCCGACCTTCGTGGTCACGCTCGACTACCCGTTGGCAGAACACCCAGAACTTTTGGTCGGCTGCCGGTTGTTTGCCGGTAGCGGCTACACGCTCGACACTTTAGTGTTCGACCGCATTGAATTATGGAGTAGAGGCTCTCCGCCGGTTCGCTTCGTGGCTAATCAATCCTTCTCTGCATTCGAAGTGTCCGTTCGGGTGCCAGGTCGAGGGGATTTAACGGCTTACCACCGGCATGCTCTGATTGGTCAAATCAACTTCTCCTTCGGCATCGAGGGAGAGCGTCGAAGATTGTTAACTCCATGGGCACAAACGCTTCCCGCTCATTTGCGCGAACGTGCGGCAAGTATCCCAACTCGCGACCATCTGGATATGCGCGTGGGAGGACCTCCTGAGACCAGTTGGGCTCAGGCAGACCTGGATGCAGCACGATTTGTAAAGGTGCTTTCACCCGTTTCTGGGGAGGGACGGTTCCTTTTGAATACGCCGGAGTCCCAAATCGAGGCGATCGAATTTCTTAGTGGGTTGGCATCGAAATCCACGGTCAGGAGATGCGTTATTGCCGACCCGTACTTCGACTCGACAGGCATTCAATCCTTAATAGTCAAATTTAGCCGCGTGCCGGAGGTGCTCGTGCTGACGAGTCATAAGCGGGATATCGAAAAAAGGACCTTTTGGGATGGGATTCGACAATGGCTGGGGATTACCAGCAAACGAAAGATCGGCGTAGAACTTCCAGAAATTCTGATCGAGCTTAGCAAAACGTGCGAACAGTATCGGGCCCACCTGCCGCCTAGGTTTAAGATAATGAATTTGGCAAATGAAACACTTTCAGACCAGCAGTTCCATGACCGTTATTTCCTGCTCGAACATCAAGGGGACGCCCTAATGCACGAAAAAGAAGTCTGGATATTAAAAAACTCGTTCAGCAGTGCCGCCAAGCGCTTTCCATTGGTAATTTGCAAAGCTCCTCCAGAGACCAGCAATGAGATTGCGGACTACGTCGCCAAACTTCAGGCCGGGAGTCTTCCCCGACGACCAGAATGTATCCGGCTGAGGAACCACGCCTATCCTGAACGGCCGCGTTCTGTCAGGATGGCGAGATGGATTCTCCAAAACGCAAATCTGTCCGTCGGCATTTAACGCCCGCAGAGCGTCGGGCGCTATTGGAGCGCTACCTTCAAAGCGCAATGACTCAGCGCGAGTTTTCCCGACGGGAAGGCGTCGGGCTTTCGACGCTCATTCGGTGGTTGCATGAAGAACGAAAGCCCGAGCGTCCGCCAGTGAAGTTTCAAGAAGTCATCTTGCCGCCACCAAGGTTGACTTGGGCTATGGAAGTAGTCAGCCCGCAGGGCTGGGTTGTGCGGTGCCAGGCCGGGGCCGCTGCGGAGCGATTGGCGGAGTTGTTGCGTTTACTACCATGTTGACCGTGGCTGGGGCCACGCGCGTGCTCGTGGCAACGACGCCGGTGGATTTGCGCGGCAGCATTAACCGGCTTTACGGCTTGGTCGTCGACCATCTCAAAGGCGATCCGCTTTCGGGCAATCTCTATTTGTTCACCAACAGGCGGCGTAACCGAGTCAAGATTCTCTGGTGGGACGGTAGCGGGTTGATCGTCGCGGCCAAACGTTTGGAACGAGGCAAATTCACGATTCCACTCAGCGATACCGGTCAAATCAGTCTGCGCGGAGAAGAGTTTAGCGCGTTGATCCACGGCTTGGAAGTGCAGGCCAAGAAGAACTGGTACCGACGCTGAAAGAAAGTTGTGATTGACCGAATCGAATAAACAAGGATTGTGTTTATAGTGTAAATGTTCCGACGCGCGCTACGAGTGACGGCGGTTTTAACGCCGATGCTGCTTTTGGCCGCCATCTTGGCGGCGCCCTATTGTTCGGCCCGTCTCAGCTTAATTCTATCCGGGCATCCGTTTGCCAAAATTGTGCCCAAAGAGAGCCTCGACATTTTTAAATTCGTCGATACCGATAGTTTTGCGTGTCGGGCTGTAGTGTTTTCCCACGGTCAGGCAATTGGTTGGATTATGCTCCCATCGACCGGCGGCTTTGCATCCTTCGTTCCATTCGCTGGAAAGCCCAGTCTTGAAGAAGGCATGACGGCTTTTCCTGCCTTCGAGTTTTCCCTGATGATAGCATGGGCTTACCGTTGGTGGCTTCTGGCAATTCAAGGGATTTTCTTCGCTTTGTGGTTGCGAACAAACCAGCGGCCGCATCCGCTGACTTAGTTTGCTTTACCGTATATTTGATTGAACAAAAACGGGAGCCTGTCGTCAGAGTAGTGTGACGATTGAGGCGCTGCTGCAAAAGTTCGAAGAACTGAGCGGGCGCGTGTCGGCGTTGGATAAGGAGAACGCGCAGATCAAGGAAGAAAACCATCGCCTCCGGGAGGAGAACGACCAATTCAAGAATGACAACCGGCTCCTGCGCCAGAAGCTGGACCTATTTATTCGCCACTACTTCGGCGGTCGCCGCAACGAGGGATTAGACCAGCGCCAGTTGGAACTTTTGCTGCAAGGATTGCCTAATGTGGTAGAGATGCCCACGCCGGAACCCAAATCCGCGGCGGTGCCACGCCAGGGCCAAAGCCATCCGGCCCGCCGCGTCCTGGCCGAGGACCGATTGGAGACGCAAGAGATCGTGATCCAACCAGAAGAAGTCAAAACGCAGCCGGAGGGCTGGAAGCAAATCAGCGAGGAACGCACCAGCCAATTGGATTGGATCGCGCCCAAAATCATCAAACGCATTTTCATCCGGCCCCGCTACGTCAAAGCGGAGACCTTCGCCATGGCTCCTTTGCCGCCGCAACCCATCGCCCAAGGCATGGTGGGGCCGGGATTGCTGGCCGAGATTTTAGTCAACAAGTATGAGTATCATCAGCCTCTGTTTCGCCAGGAGAAAAAGTTCCGGCAACAGTTCGGCGTCGAACTGAGCCGCAAAACCATGGGCGACTGGGTCAAACAAGCCGCCGAGCTTGTCAAACCGGTTTACCGCGTCATTCGCGAGGACCTGCAAAAAGGCAGCTACCTGCAAGCCGACGAAACGCCGATCCGCTATCTGGACCCGGACGTCAAAGGACAAAGTCAAAAAGGTTGGCTCTGGGTTTACAGTCGGCCCGACGGTGATGTGTGTTTTGAATGGCGCTTGACCCGGTCGCGGGAAGGGCCGGAGGAGTTTTTGAAAAACTTTAAAGGCCGGCTTCAGACCGACGGCTATGGTGTGTATGAGTCGCTGGCCAAACAACGCACCGGAGAACTGACCTTGGTCGGGTGCTGGGCCCATTGCCGGAGGGGCTTTCATGAGGCCTTGGCGGAAAACAAATTAGCGGCCTGGTTCGTTCGCCAAATCGGACTGCTTTATGCCACGGAAAAGCATCTCCGCGACAAAAAGGCCGGCCCGAAATTGCGCTCCGCCGTGCGGGCTTGGCAGAGCCGCCCGGTGCTGGAGCGCTTGCGCCGGGCCATGGAGATCGTGCGCCGCCGCACCTTGCCCGAAGGTCTCCTGGGCGCCGCCATTGACTATGCCCTTAAACGCTGGGAAGCGTTGACCCGTTTTGTGGATGACGGCGTTCTGGAGATAGATTCGAACCTGGTGGAAAATTCGATCAGGCCCTCCGCTCTTGGCAAAAAGAATTTTTTGTTCATCGGCCATCCCGAAGCCGGGGAACGCAGCGCGGTCATCTATACGCTTTTGGGCAGTTGCCGCCGATATGGCGTTAACCCGTTCGATTATCTCAAGGACTTGTTCACCCGCCTGCCTGCGGCCAAAATTACCGAGATTGCTCAGTTCACGCCAGCGGCCTGGGCTCAAGCGAGAGCGAAGCATGATGCGGTTGATCAGGCAGCTTGAGCACGAAGCTGGCTCCCCTCGCACCAAGCGCATTGCGGAGTGGGTTCAGGTGCTTTAATCTGTGGACGGTTGTCACAGGTTGAATCATTGTTCGATGACTTCAAATGTTTGGTGCGCTGACTAAACTGTTGCGTAGAACGGAGGCTCCTCCCAAGGAGCCGTTCGTGGATCGGTCACTGGGAGAGTTTGCATTCGAACGAGGCTTGGGGTGGAAGAAGCAAATACTTCTGGGAGGAAAAGCCGCCGAGTTGGTGCTTGGTTCGGATGGAGAGCCCCCGTCTGACGAAATGCTTAAGACCGCGAAATCGTGGATTGATGCGTGGCCCACGCAGTTTCCCAAGATGATCGAGTATATCCGCCACGAATTTTCCGGCTGGATCGAGGAGCCCAATATGCCAGTGCCGGAAAAATTTGAGGTCGAATCAATAAACATCTTGTGGAGAAACAAGCCGGACACGAGTATGATTTATCTCCAGTATCCAGGTGACGACATCCGGCTTTGGCATGTCACCTTTCACGGGTTTGAGCCTTCCGGGGTCGCTTATGATGATTGATGGGGGGCCAGTCCGTCCCGTGTTTCTTCAGCCGGATACGTTGATATGACAATCGGCGACGGCGCGAAATGGAGTTCGGACGCCCCCGCCACCGCCCGCCGACCCGCCTACAGGCGGGGGGGCTGAACGAGCATCCTAAGCACTCATATCATCGCTTGGTCAGGGGGTGGCTTTCTGAGTCTTTGCGCCTGAATTCCGAGCAATCTTTCGGTTTTCCGTGTTGCTTCGGCAAGGATGCGTGACGGGGTTTGGCCTCGGGCGCTAGTCTTCGCGCCAGATTATGACAACGAAGACAAGAACCAAATCCGATCCCGCATTTTTCGCCGCTGTTGCGCGGATTGAGCCAGTTCTGAGCGCCTGGCGGCGTCGGCGCAGACATCGGGAACCAATTCCGCAACCTCTTTGGCGCGCAATGGTGAGATTGGCGCGACGCTATGGAGTGAGCCCTGTCGCCCAGATTCTGCGAGTTAACTATATTGCGCTCAAGCGTCACTTGGCCCCAGCCGCTGTCCCGACAGTTTCTCCGTCCGGCACCCTGGCGACGGAGTTTGTTGAGGTATCAACCGGGGCCTGCCCAAGCGGGGCGCCGTGGGTCATTGAACTGGAGGATCGCGGCGGTTTGAAACTGACGGTGCGGCTGGGGCAAAGTGACAGCGCTTCCGCGCTGGCTCTGGCCCAAGAGCTTTGGAGACACCGGTCGTGATTCAGATCACCCCGCAGATGCGTTTGTTGCTGGCGGTTGCGCCGGTAGATTTTCGCAAAGGCATCGATGGTCTGGTCCAGGTTTGCCGACAGAGATTGAACCTCGACCCGATGGCCGGCGCGCTGTTCGTTTTCTCGAACCGCCGCCGCCGGGCGCTTAAGATTCTTATGTTTGACGGCCAAGGCTTTTGGCTCTGCCAGAAAAGGCTTTCGCAGGGACGTTTTGCCTGGTGGCCCAGCGGCGGCCCGCAAGCCACCTTGGGATTGGATGTTCATCAACTTCAGTTGCTGATCTGGAACGGCAACCCCAATCACACCCAAGCCGCTCCGATGTGGCGGCCGATCGCCCCGGCGGCTGGATGAGCAAAGCCACGGAGGCGAAGCAAAAAAACTTGCGTTCCAATTTTGATCGCCTACGCTGGCGGTCATGCGGAATGATTTTGTTTACAGGGGCCGGGCGGTCAGTGCCCAAGACATTGAGTTTATTGGGCAGTTAATTGCCGCCCATCCAGCTTTAAGCCGGCGGCGGCTCTCGGCGCGGTTGTGCGCGGCCTGGAACTGGATGCAACCCAATGGCCAGCCGCGCGATATGGTCGCGCGCAGCCTGATGCTGGAGTTGCATCGAGCGGGCCATATTCAACTGCCGGCGCAGCGGTTTTGCCCGCCCAACAATGCCACACGACATCGGGCGCCGGCCTGTCCGGTGGCGTCCACCCGTGCGCCCTTGGAATGTTCGTTGGCGCAGTTGGGACCCTTAGAGATCCAACCGGTCAGGCGCACTGCGGCTGAACCAATTTTCGATCGGGTCCTGGAGGCGCACCATTATTTGGGCTACACGCGCCCGGTCGGTGAGCATCTGAAGTATCTGATCTTCGCACAGGGCCAACCGGTGGCGGCCCTGGCTTGGTCTTCGGCTCCGCGTCATTTGGGACCGCGCGACCGGTTCATTGGCTGGTCGGCGGCGCAACGCCGGGCTGGTCTTCATTTGATAGCATATAACACCCGGTTTCTCATTATGCCGTGGGTCCGGGTGCCGCATCTGGCCAGCCATTTATTGGGCCGAGTGGCTCGCCAGATTGCCGCCGACTGGCAAGCGCTCTATGAGCATCCGGTCTGCCTGTTGGAGACCTTTATCGACCCGGAACGTTTCGCCGGCACCTGTTACCGGGCAGCCAACTGGGTTTACTTGGGGCTGACTACCGGGCGCGGCAAAAACGATCACACCAACCGGCCTAATCGCTCGCTCAAAGAGTTATGGGTTTACCCGTTGCGGCGGGACTTTCGCCGCCACCTCGGCGTCCCGGATCATGCCTAAAAGCACCGCTCCGGAGATCATCACCTTGAGCCCGGCGCAGCTAGAGGAACTGCTGGCCAAGCTGGCCGCTTTATTGCCCGCGGAACTTTACCAAATGGTAGAGAAGTTGTTGCAGACCCTCCAGTGGCTGATGGGACTCATACAGGCCAAAGAAGCCAGCGTAGGCCGACTGCAAAGGCTCCTCTTTGGTGTGAAAACCGAAAAGACCAGCCAGCTTTTTCCTCAGCCCTCGGTCGGTTCCCAAGCCATGGCCAAGGAGGCAGGGCCGGCCACTAAAGGCAAAGGCCACGGCCGCACCGCCGCCACAGATTACACCGGAGCCAAACTGGTTTGTGTCTCTCACCCGCAACTGCGTGCGGGCGAGCCTTGTCCTGACTGCAAGAAAGGCAAACTGTCCCGATTGAAACGGCCCGCGCAGTTGGTGCGCATTGCCGCTCAGGCCCTCTTTGCCGCTACCCGCTTCGAGCTGGAAAAACTGCGTTGCAACCTCTGCGGACGGGTCTTCACCGCCCCCGCGCCGCCAGAAGCCGGGCTGGACAAATATGATCCCGGGGTTGGACCGATGTTGGGTTATTTACGTTTCGGTGGTGGCCTGCCCCATTATCGCTTGGAGCGAATGCAAAGCGATCTGGGCGTTCGCCTGCCTGCTTCCACGCAATGGGAACTGATGGCCCAGACGGGCCAGGCTCTGGAACCGGTGCATGAAGCTTTGATCACCCTGGCGGCCCAAGGCAAGTTAATCTACAACGACGACACTACCATGCGGGTGCAAAGCCTGGCCCAGGCGGCCCATCCCCCCGCCGCAGATTCAGAACGCACCGGCATTTTCACTACCAGCCTCATCTCCGAGGTCCAGGGTCACACCATCGCCTTATTCGCGACCGGACACCGTCATGCCGGCGAAAACCTGGATCAATTGTTGGCCCGGCGCGCGGCCGGTTCGCCGCCGCCGCTCCAAATGTGTGACGCCCTCTCGCGCAATCCGGCCAAAGAGTTCCAGACTATCCTGGCCAATTGCCTGAGCCACGGCCGCCGGCAGTTTGTGGACATCGCCCAAAACTTCCCGCAAGAATGCCAGCACGTGCTGGAGAGCCTGGGCCAGGTTTATCAAAACGACGCCCAGGCCAGAGAGTTGGGACTCTCCCCGCAAGCCCGGCTTCATTTTCATCAGGACTGCAGCCAAAAGATCATGGACGATCTACACCAATGGATGAGCCAGCGTTTGGAGCAGAAACTGGTGGAACCAAACTCCGGGCTGGGCCAAGCCTTTCATTACATGTTCAGACACTGGGATCCTCTGACCCTGTTCCTGCGCCAAGCGGGCGCACCCCTTGACAATAATATTTGTGAGCGCGCCCTCAAGATGGCCATTCTGCACCGGAAAAACTCGCTGGGCTACAGAACTCAAAAGGGCGCCCGGCTGGGCGATCTGTTTATGAGCTTGATTCAGACCTGCCGGCTCTGCGCGGCCAATCCCTTGGACTATCTCAACGCCATCCACCGCCATGCCAAGGACGCCCTGGAGCATCCGACGCGGTGGATGCCTTGGAATTACGACCGAAACCTGCCGGCCACCGACACGAGCTGAAGCCAGTCTTGTCACTCAAAACGGAAATTTCAGCCGAAGCACACTTGCCGAAGCAACACGGTTTTCCTGAGCTCTGGCAATCGCCTTCCGTAATTGTTCATTGGTCGGCACCGTGTACGCAGCAGCGCTGGCTAGGCTTCGATGGCCGAAGGCAAGCGTGATCAAATATTGTTGGATTGCCAATTCGCAGGCCAAAAAGATTCCGAACACATGGCGTAACGAATGGAGGTTAGTTCTCGACGTTATGCCAAGACGTTTACAGGCTGCGCGGAGGAGACCTTTCGCGTTTGAGATCGTGAGAGGTGCACCTTTGTTCCGCTTAGTGTTTACGAAATAGAACGGATGGGGTGCCCCAGTCGCCTCGCGCGCTTTCATGTATTCCTTGTGTGTCTCCCACATGAGCTCGCCAAACTGGGGCGCCATCCATACGATTTCCTTGCTCTTAGCCGCTGTGTCGTCTTCGCGGATTCCTTTCCATCCCGCGTGTATGCCCCTGCCCGGACGCTCCTGGGCTCTGGGCCTCATCTGATGGTATTTGCGCAGATACTCCTGGCGCGTGATGAGTTTAGTTTTGCCATTTTTCTCGATCTCAATTCTTCCGTACCGAGGCTCCGCTATTCTCAACCTCGCCTCCCCTGTGCGCGGGTTCAGGCCGATATCATATGGGACGAAGATGTGCAGGGCTTCACTGACGCGACGCCCGCCGGCTCCTAGTACGAGCCACAAGGCTCGATTGCGGGGGTCTGTTTCATGTGTGATGAGCTTGATGTAGTCGACAAGATCCATAGCTTTTGGCCTGCCATTGGGCCTGGCATTGCGACCAGCTTCCTTGTCTGGCGCAACGCTGCGAGTTTTCCGTAAGCTCTTACCTTCTAGTTCAATTGGAACAACGCCGGCTAGCAGATTATTTCCGTATCTTCGGCGAAGTTCGGCCACTTCAGAAACCCAGCCCATGCGTTCTTCTACGAGGGGATTAGGGCTAGAGCGGCTCGTTTGTAATGCGTGCCAGTCGAAAAATTCGTTGAGGTATTTCAGGTGCTGCACAGCAGTGGCTGCGCTCATTCCCTTCCAGCCGAGATCTTCATCACCATGCGCCAACGCCTCGAAATAAGTGGAGATAAGGTACTCAGCGCCGATTTCTTCGTGGTAATGGTTCCAGAAATCGCCTGGTCAGCAGAATTTGTGGCTGAGAACGTCGGGCTCTGGAAGCCTTCCTAACGTGTGATACAAGGCAATTTCCATCGCTTCATAGGTGCGGAAGCCGTAGGATCTTCTGGTCACTACTCTGATTTTATTGTTCAGCCCCTCGACGGCGCCGCCGGAGATTTCGCCTTTGGCCTTGAACCAGTTCATCAACAAAGGCTGGTGAGAGCGCAGCATTCGCGCCACTTTCTTCATCGGCTCGATGCGGCTGCGCAGGGCGCGCCAAGTCCAGTAGTCCAGAAAGTCGCTGGCACAGCGCAGAGATTTATAGGTCCAGAAGTGTTCAAAGAGGTCTTTAAGTCCCCACGCCCGCGCGGTTTCCAGCCTGGTGCGCAGCAGTCGGCCCAGCTGGCGTCTGGCGCTCCCGCGCACGCGGCTGGTGCGCCGCAACAATTTCCAGCGCATGTTCGTGAGTCGCTCGGCTTGCGCGCTGCCCCTGGCGCGCAAACGACCGCTTTCGGCTCGCCGGACTTTATCCAGCGCCTGGTTCAAATGGGAGGTGATATGGAAGCGGTCCAGCACATGCAAGGCTTGACCGGCCTTGGCGGCGATGACGTTGAGATAGGGCCGCCACATATCGCTGCAGACAAAGCGCAGCCCTTTGACGACGTCCTCACCCAACGCCGCCAGTCCCCGGCGCAGGGTGGCTTGAGTGCGCCGCTTGCCGACCCACAACAGACGGCGGCAATCGGGATCAATCTGGTAAATAACCGTCAGGAACTTGTCCGCCCGCTTGCTTTTGCCCCAATGGATTTCGTCCACGCCGATCGATTCGACCCCTTCGAGCCTGCGGTGGGCCAGGCCCCATTGCACAAACCACTCCAGGGAGCGATAGACGCATTCCCAGCTGGTGTGGAAGGCCCGCGCCGTCTCGCGCCACGACAATCGCCGCGCCCAGCGGGACAGAAAGCACATCATGGCAATGGTCACCGGCCGTTTGCCCTCGCTCCAGGGGACGTGCTCGATGACCACGCCATGCACCGGGCAGTTGACCCGGCGGGCAGCGTAAAGAAACCACGTCACAATTCCCCACAAGGGCACAAAAAGCCAAGGCCGTTGAGGAAGCCGATCATAGCCCGGGGCCGGGTTGAGGCAGCGGGAACACTTGGCGGGGCTGGATCGATGCGGCTCAATGGTGATTTCGATCTGTCGAGGCCGGCCATCCCGGTGGCGTTGGAAGCGGACGTCGTTGAAAACAAATCCAGGGAATCGTTGAATCGCGTTCAGAACCGTCCTAACTTGAAGTTGCATAGCTGGTCTCCTTGTCGAGTGTTTGCGTTTTTAGCGAATCACAAACTAACTCGAATTGCGGGGATCAGCTATTCATCCCTGCCACTCAAAACCTCCTCGCGCCGTCAATGGGCGGGGGCGGCGAGCGGCGGCGACGGCCTTCCGAACTCCCGTTCGCGTCGCCGCCGGTCGCCACGCGTAGACCTTATGGCTTAAGACGCTGACGCCGTCGCGACAAGCCGAAGCTGCGGTTGCAATAGCCCAGCGTTACATTGGATGTTGCAAGTGCTCAGTTGTGAGCCCTTGGAACACCACAAAAACATGTAATCTTATGCCAGCGAAAACATTAACCCACTACATTGGTCTTGACGTCCACAAAGATTCCATCGCAGTAGCCATCGCGGTGGAAAACGGCGAACTCCGCTTCTACGGGAAGATCGGAGGTAAAGCGGCTGACCTGGACAAACTCATCAAGAAGTTTGCGCACCCGGAAGTCGAGCTACGATTCTGCTACGAGGCAGGTCCGACTGGTTATGTCATTTATCGGCACCTGAAAAAGCTCGGTTATGACTGCCGCGTCGTGGCTCCTTCACTAATCCCGCGCAAAGCCTCCGATCGTGTCAAGACGGATCGCCGGGATTCCCAAACTTTGGCCCGCCTCTTCAGGGCCGGCGAGTTGACCTTTGTTCACGTGCCTCTCGAAGAGGATGAAGCTGTCCGCGATCTGGTGCGAGCTCGGCTGGCTGCGGTAAAGGACCAGCGCCGCGCTCGCCAACGGGTTAAAGGTTTCCTGTTACGCAACGGCTTCGTTTACGAAGGAAAAGGAAGTTGGGGCCCCGCGCACCTCAATTATTTGGCTCGCATGAAAATGCCCACTGCCGCCCAGCAGATCGCTTTTGAAGAATATAAGGATGCTGTCACCGTGACGACCGATCGAGTGCAGCGGCTTTCGGATGCTTTGGAAAAACAACTCGAGACCTGGCGGTGGAAAAATGTTGTTTTGGCGCTCATGACGTTGCGAGGAATACAGACCATCAGCGCGATGACTTTGATCGCGGAGTTGGGAGATCTGAGCCGTTTCGACAATCCCAATCAATTGATGAGCTATCTCGGATTAGTGCCCAGCGAAGATACGACCGGTGATAGCCGCAAGTTGAGTGGTATCACCAAAGCGGGAAATGAGCCAAGCCGACGCGTGCTCATTGAGGCGGCTCATCATTACCGGTTGCCAGCCCGCCTCACCAGGACGTTGCAAGAACGCCAGCACAATCAAACCCAAGAGGTGCGGGCGATCGCCTGGAAAGCACAAGGCCGCCTCCATGGGCGGTATTGCAACCTCGCGAGCAAAGGCAAGAAAACCCAAATTATAGTGACAGCCATCGCTCGCGAGTTGGTCGGCTTTGTTTGGGCCATCGCGTGCACTGCCATGGGCCGGCCACCGTTGCCCAAGGCTGATCCACCCGTCAAACGCTCGGAAAACTCAAATTCCAAGACAGCCAACAAGGTCTATCGCCTCAACCCCAACACCAAGTATCAGCCCGCGAAGAACCAGCCAGGCTCCACGACCAACCCCAAACCCAAATCCGAAGAAGTATGTGTAGTCAAATGAACTCAGCCTCTGCACAAAACCGTGCGAGTCGGGCCGAATTACATTGCGCCCAGATTCGTGGTGCTGGCAGGGTGAGCCGCAAGTTTTCGACCGCAGGAGGGCGCGAGCTTGAGGCTCAAAGCACGCCCTCCTGCTCGTTTAACTTGGTGCCGGACCTCTTTGGTGGCTCCTGGCCCACGAATCAAACCCCATGAATTCCTATGACAATAAAACACACCCATTATCACGCCGACGCTTGGCTCGTTGCACCGGACGTGCCAACTTGGCCCGCCGTTTCTTCGCGTGGTTCCCCATTATCCAAATCAAGGCGTCTGAAACCCTTCTTGACAAAGCAGTGAGTTGAGACGTGGGCGAGATTTGCCGGTAATGGTGCATCCTCGTAGTCCGTTGGAGGCAGTGCTCGCACTGACCCTCGTGCGTAGACAGAGACCGCACCGCGACGAATAACAGGTCGAGTGGATAACTTCAGGTGCAAGCCATCTGAGTGGACTCCCGAATATCAGCAGGATCTACCGTCGAAAGCCTTAACGCAGGTCTCGCCCACCTCACAGCTCATTGAAAAGAAAATAGGCCGCCTGCGGCGGCAGCAGAATCGTTATGCGCGCTTGACAAATTTGAAGCCATATCAACGGACTCGCCCGCCCCCGCCCATAGGCGCGCCTGCGACGTCCAAAAAAGAACTTCTCGCCGTCAAACCCAGGAACTGGAAATGCAAAACTCCTCACCAATTACCCACGAATTGTGCTACACCGCCCAGAAATCATGCATTCGACTTATGGCCAGGGATTGCCGGTAGAGGGCTGTGTAGGAGCATCCTCGCCGTTTCCCACGGATTGCATAACAGAGAGCCGCGCGGAACAGAACCCCATCGTTGATAAGAATCGCGGGGGTCCAACCCAAGTGTTGCCAGTTCAAGGCAAGGATAAGTGCTGGCATTCTATTTCAGGAATTTTAGGACTGCAAGTTCGTCGATAATCGTACATTCGGATGAGGACGACTCTAGTTGGCTGGCAGCGTGGGTCGTAAACTTCTCGGAATTGTGTCCGTTTTCGGCGTTCAATATATCGACGCATTCTTTTATAATAGCCTGAAGGCGCACCAACAGTCTGACATGCGAGGCTGTTGTTGGGTCTTCCCCGCCAGGAAGACGTGGCTCACTTCCCTTTCCGCCGGCATCCCCCGCCTCAAATCTGCCATTTGTGATGTCGCATCTTTGCATAATGTTCCGCCACAAATCCCTCAACACGCAATTGTACTCATGAGTAAGGCTCAGCAATAAAGCCGGGGGCAGCTTGCCGCCTTGGTCCTTAAGATCGGTGAAGACCTTCTCAAACGCCATCAGGCGTTGAATGCTGGTGTGCGGCCCACTATCGTTTGCGCTCGAATCAAGTTCATTCATAAGGCACATGTTTCCATTTTGAATCGCTAAGGCTCCACACTTGTTCAGGTCCGAGAGGACTGAAGCGAAGCATGCTACTGTTTTATACTGTGCCTTCGGACGTGCAAATTTTTAGAAGGGACCGCTTTCGTAGAATGCGTCCCTTTCCGTGGACGAAGTTTGGCGAATCGTAAACCAATGCCGGAAAGGTGCTTATGACTTCATCGATCTCCGCCCCCCGAAGCAGGTCCGTTTCGCCGAAAACATTTCTTTGGGCCCTTAATGCGTTTTTCTCCGTGCGTCTCACCGATCCGCAGGGGCGCGGCGAGTCCATAGGGCGACCAGCAGCAATTTAAGCAATAGGATTGCCGCCGCTCGCAGCCTCTTGGGACTAAATGGCCTTGGACGGTTATGACGTTTACCCCAGCTCTGGTTTAGGTTCGCAAAGCGATCCCCAGGCGGCGGTCAGAATCCAGGTGAATCGACAGCGGCAGAGAAATTATTTTCCAAAAAATTGTTTGGCCCGGTAACGCTGGCCAGAGCGACATGCTTGGCATATGCATCAATCACATAACGCGAGCCCTCTCCTGGCGCCTGCCGTAAAACATCGGGTGTCGCCCTGCTGCCTCAATCGCTGCAACCATATCAATTGGACCTTGTGACACCGGCCATCATGATGACTTCCCGCCTGACCTGAGATTGGATGGACCAGGACCAATTATTTGAAGAACAGATTGGCAGAGCCATAAAACTAACAAAGGCTCGCTATGGCCGTGGCTAGCAGGCGTTGCGGCCATCAAATCCCGCACACGCACCCGCCAACGGAAAAGTCGCAGAGATCGGGAACATCTGAGCTTGGGAGCCATTGCCGAAACCCTACTGTCGCAGGTGGAATCCGGCGAGCTGATCCTGATCGCCCAAGGAATCGAAGACCCGTGCTCGGGGGGGCGGGTTCTTATCAGTGGCAAAGGAGCCAGGCATGCCCCCCCTGCAAAGCCACTGTGTAAGGCCCCGTCTGCAGCGTCGTAATCGACCGCTCAGGTGCGTTCGTCCCGTCCCGTTCAACTTCATCTTCGCGCTGCGGAATAAGAAAAACACTGTCAGTCCAATCGAGGCCAGGCCTTGCAAATAATTGTTTGATAAAATCAAAGCGGGGAGAAGAAAACCGTGCCTTCCGCGCTGGATAGGCGAAGAGATTCGAGTTCTCCTGAACCACAACGCCAGCTACCGTCGAGTTCGCGGTATATTGCCTCAATTCTGACATGGTGGAGTGCATCGTAATATCAGGCCAAATAAGAAGATCCTCCATCAGCCGGTGAGACTTTATGAAGCGATCAACCCATTTCAGACAGGTCTTGTTAGGCGACATCAGAAAGTATTTCCCATAATCGATTATGCCGCGCTCCGGACGGCAACATGCCTCCCAAGCACCAGGAGTTGTTTTTATGCCGAGAGCAGTCGTCGCTGCCCAAATGCACGCATCAAAGCACTCCCATTTTACATCCCTCAAACGGTATCGGGCATGCTTCACTGCCCCCGCAAGAACTTCCTCTTTGGGTTTGTATTTGTCGTTGATGAAATCCGCAATGTCTTGATCGTTGGCATCATCCGTTTCAAACTCCCGTCTGGGCGGCACTCGATTTCTTGGGATCATCCGGTGCTGGAGCAAGGCGTAGTTGATGACTGTCATTCCATCGATATATTCCGTCAAATGACGCAAGAGAGCCGATGTCGGTTTTGAAAAATTCCGCAAGCACCTTATCAGAATCTCGTCCTCCGCCCGCTGATCCTGCATGATCTCCGTTTTTGAGAACCGACACGACAGCCCCGCGGCCGCAGCGCAAAGCTCAAAAAGGAGCGGCAACAGCGGCTCGTATTCCGAGAACTCAGGTTCATCGAAAATAAACTCGCAGGCTTTCCAAACAAGATGGGCGTCCAATTGAAAGCCCAAGCTTATCGATTTTGGCTTCATCCAATTCAAGTGCGGCCCGTCGCCACGCCGCGCCGAAACCGCGCGAAAGGCTACATGCCAAGCGGAAGCGACCAGACTGCCACTTGAATTATGCTAGCTGCAACGAAATGGGTCGCCAACAAAAATTGGGCAAACTGGAGGCTTGCCCATGCTACGATTATATTGATTATGCTAACTGCAACCCAAGCTCTCCCCGCAGTTCAGACACTTATAGCACGCCCCGTTTCGCACCGCCACATGCCCGCAGTTGGGACACGTCGGGGCGTCAAGTTGAAAATGGGAGACGCTTTGGCTCAGGCTCGTCACCACATGCCCGGCAACGGATGGTGGCGAATGAGCATGAGTATGATCGCCGCTTCCGTGACCGTGGGTGTGGCTGTGGCCATTACCGTTACCGTTACCATTCCCATTGCTTGCGGGGCGACGGGCGGGTTGCAAGACGATGTCCGTGTCATCGGAAATCGCCAAGTCAGGCACCGGATGGTTTATTTTTTTTTTAGCCTCGTCCAGGAGGCCAGGCAGCGAGAGTTCGCCTTGGTTGCGGCCGATCGAGTTGGCTTCCCGGTAACCGGGGATGAATTGAAACGCAAGCCATCGGAAAACGTAGTCAATGATCGACGATGCATTGCGGATTTCAGGGTTCTTGGTAAAGCCGGACGGCTCGAAGCGCTGATGCGCAAATTTGCGCAGCAACGCATCGAGCGGCACGCCGTATTGCAGCGCCATGCTGGTCAGGGTGCCTATGCAATCCATGAGACCCCCAATTGTTGAACCCTCCTTGGCCATCGTAATAAAGAGCTCGCCCGGCTGCCCGTCATCGAATAGGCCCACGGTCAAATAGCCTTCGTGCCCGGCGACGTCAAATTTATGGGTGACGGCGGAGCGCGTATCAGGCAGGCGGCGCCGCAACGGCTGGCCGGACTCGCCTTTCATCTTCTCGAGTTCGCGTTCCAATTCCTTGATGCGGGTCTCGGCTGTGCCATTGATTTCACCATTGTCTTCGGTGCTCTTTCGGGTATTCAACGGCTGCGAGCGCTTCGAGCCGTCACGATAAATGGCGACGCATTTGAGGCCCATTTTCCAAGCCTGCACGTAAGCGTCCTTGATATCCTCGACGGTGCATTCGTGGGGCAGATTGACGGTCTTGGAAATCGCGCCGCTAATGAACGGCTGGGCCGCACCCATCATTTTGAGGTGCGCCATGTAGCTGATGCTGCGCTTGCCGCGAAACGCCTTGAACGCGCAATCAAACACCGGCAAATGTTCCGCCTTTAAACCGCTCCTGATTGTCGCGCCGTTTTCCTGAACATCCTCAATCGTGTCGAATTTCTCGACGTGCGCGACAATGGCGGTCAGCTCGGATTCGGAATAGCCGAGGCGCCGAAGGGCGTCGCCAACGCCGCGATTAACCATTTTCAACATCCCGCCGCCGGCCAATAATTTATATTTGACCAATGCGATGTCCGGCTCGACACCGGTTGTGTCGCAATCCATGAGGAAGGCGATGGTGCCGGTCGGGGCAAGAACGGTCACCTGGGCGTTGCGGTAGCCCGATTGCTGGCCGCGCGTCAAAGCTCGATTCCAACAATGCCGCGCCTCGTCCTTGAGATACGCGAAATCGCTGCTGGGATGGATTTCCTCCACCGCGTCGCGATGAAGTTTGATAACGTCGAGCATTGATTCAATGTTGTCCTTTGCGACAGGCTTCGAGACATGCGAGCAACGGGCGTCGCGATACCCCTTGAACGGCCCCATCACGGAGGCGATTTCCGCGGATTGCTCGTAGGCGTGGCCGGTCATCATCGAAGTGACGGCGCCCGCCAATGCGCGGCCCTCGTCGGAATCGTAGGGCAAGCCGTAGCTCATGATGAGCGACCCGAGATTGGCGAAACCGAGGCCGAGCGTCCGGAAAATGTGGGAATTTTCGGCAATCGCGGGCGTCGGGTAACTCGCGTTATCAACAATGATCTCCTGCGCTGTGATGAAGATGCGGACCGCCGCCTTGAATCGTTCGATTTCAAACTTCCCGTCTTCCCGTTTGAACTTCATCAGGTTCAGCGAAGCAAGGTTGCAGGCGGTATTGTTGATGAAAACGTATTCCGAGCACGGATTGGTGGAATTAATCGACTCGGTGCCTTTGCAGGTGTGCCATTTATGGATGGCTCCGTCGTACTGCAAGCCGGGGTCGCCGCAAATCCAGGTGCCCTCGGCAATTTTATTCAACAGTGTGGCGGCGTCTTTCTTTTGCAGCGGCGCCCCATCGGTGACGTGGCGCGTCCACCATTCCTTGCCGGAAAGCGCGGCGTCGAGAAATTCGTCGCTGACCCGGACGGAAAGGTTTTCGTTCTGGTACATGACGCTGCCGTAGGCGTCGCCATTATACGAACCGTCGTAACCCTGCTCGATCAGCGCCCATGCCTTTTTCTCTTCGCGTTGCTTGGCGTCGATAAATTCTTCAATGTCACCGTGCCAATCTCGCAAGGTATTCATCTTGGCAGCGCGTCGCGTTTTGCCGCCGGATTTGACGACGTTGGCGACCTGGTCATAAACGCGCAGGAACGAAAGAGGCCCGCTGGGGCGCCCGCCGCCGCTGAGTTTTTCGCGGCTGGAACGAATCGGCGTCAGGTCGGTGCCGGTGCCGGAACCGTATTTGAAAAGCATGGCCTCGCTGTGGGCCAGGTGCATAATGCTTTCCATGTTGTCATCGACGGATTGAATGAAGCAGGCGCTGCCCTGCGGATACTCGTATTGAGTGCGGGCGCGCTCGGCTTTTCCCGTCTCGCGGTTGTAAAACCAATTGCCGCGGGCGGACTGATTGCCGACGTGATACTGGTGGTAAAGCCCGACGTTAAACCAGACCGGCGAATTGAATGCGGCGTACTGGTTGATGCAAAGCCAGAGAAGCTCCTCGTAGAAAATTTCGCCCTTGGCCTTGTCAAAATAGCCGTCGCGCACTCCCCAATCAGCGATCGTCCGGCAAACGCGGTGGATCAACTGGCGGACGGAGGTTTCGCGTTCGCCGGTGTTCTGTTCGCCGTAAAAATATTTCGAGACCACGACTTTTGTCGCCAGTACGGACCACGATTTTGGCACCTCGACGTTTTCCTGCTTGAAGATCACCTTGCCGGCGTCGTCAGTGATTTCGGCGGTGCGTTTTTCCCATTCGATTTGGTCGAAGGGCTTGACTGCGGCGCTGCTAAAGACGCGCTCAAACGGGAGCGACGATGACTTGGCCGGACTCGCATCGGCGAAGCGGTTGCGGGCGGCTGACGGAGCCTTGGAGCGCTTCCGACGAGGTAATTGGACAGAAGCCTGGACTTGATCGCGTGCATCAATCATGAAAAATCCTTATCTCTTGCTGTTGTAATTTAAACGGTCTCAAAAAAACTGTCAAAAGTCTCCCTCAAGGCCGCACCAAGGAGGACTTCCATTTGGTTACGAACCCCATCCAGTAGGGAGCTTTCGCCAGAGTAACACCACATATGGTAGTGGCAAGAAAAATCTGAAAAAAAAGTTATCCGCAGATTATTCACAGTAATGGGACCTAAATTTGCTCTTAAAAATGACGGGAATTGGCCCGTTTTTCGAGGCTTTTTCGATTCGTCGCGTCGAGGGACCCGGCCTACAAGGTTGACGACGCGATTGTCTGTTGCGACTGGCATAAGACTCGCTCCGTTTGGGCTACGAGAATGGCAAAACCCCATGCTTAATAGAATTTGGCGCCTGATCAACGTGCCCGATTTTCCTTCGGAATCCCCTGCGGACGCCGAATGGACTCGGCGCGCCAGACTGATTTCACGGTTTGGATTACTCGGGTCGGTATTTGGCGTGGCCTACGCGATGTTTTATATGCTGATCGGCCACAAGTGGGGTGCGCTAATCATTGTGGTTTGCAGTTCGTGCTTCGGGGCCACGTCGTTGATGATGCGGCGTAAGGAATCGGTCGATCCGGCCGGGCATTTTCTTACTTTGGTTCTTACATTCGGTTTTACTGCGCTCTGTTTTGTGGAAGGGGGATTGCGGGGACATGCGATTGCGTGGCTGGTCAGCATTCCGCTTTTCGCCTTGCTCATGCTGGGACAAAAAGCCGCAAAGCTTTGGTCTGTGATTGCCTTTCTGGCGGCCGGGGTTGTCGTGGCACTTGATGTCGTGGGGGTTCAATTGCCCGTGATGTATGACGCGAAGTGGAATTCCATTGTCTCGGCGGCCGGGTATCTCGGATTGATCGTCTTCATGTTCATTCTTGGGTTGATTTTTGAAACCAGCCGCACTCAGGCCTTCGCCAAAATGCAAGGCGCCCTGGCGGAATTGGCCGCCGCCAACGAACGCCTTGTTCATTTGAACAACGAAAAAAACGAATTCCTGGGAATCGCCGCCCATGACTTGAAAAATCCACTGACGGTCATTGTCGGCTGCGCGGAAATGATCGGCATGGCCAACAGTCAGGGCCAGATCGACAAACTTGTCGCCAGCATTTCCAGCGCAGCCACCCGAATGCGCACCCTGATCACCGACTTGCTGGATGTCAACGCAATCGAAGAAGGCACTTTCACCTCCCATATCGGGCCCTGTGATATTGGGGCGCTGGTGGAGCGGAGCGCCGAAAACAATCAACCTGCGGCGACCCGAAAGTCCATCGCCATCCGCATCGGCGCATCCGAGAACGTCTGGGCGAAAGCCGATGCCGCCGCCACATTGCAAATCTTGGACAACCTCCTCTCCAACGCATTGAAATACTCCCCGCCAAACACCACCGTCCACGTGCATACGCTACCCGAGAGAGATTCTATCTTGGTATCCGTTCGCGACGAGGGACCCGGCATCAACGAGGCGGACCAAAAGAAGCTGTTCCAAAAGTTCACCCGCCTTAGCGCGCGCCCCACAGGCGGCGAATCCTCGACGGGCCTTGGCCTTGCGATTGTCAAACGGCTGGCCGAAGCTATGTCCGGCGGCATTCAATGTTACAGCGCCCCCGGTGGCGGCTCGACCTTTACGTTACGCCTCCCGACCTGCCCTGCTCCACCGCCGGTCCTTGCTCCCGCTACCTGGTCGCGCCACCCAGCGCTGGAATCGCAAGTCAATTGATTCGTCAAAGTTCGTCGAACGAGAAGGAATTCAACGCAAGGCCGCAACGACACGAGGACGCAACGAGGAGCTTCTGCATGGCAAATCGGACTGCGAAGGCGTAAGTGACGGTCACACAATGGGTTTTGGAGTGCCAACCTTTGCGTCTTTGGGCCTCAGCGACTTTGCGTTAAAATTGGACCCTGCCTTTAGTAGTAGAGTATCCGCCATCCGGTCTCGCCGAAGGTTCAGTCAGCGCGCATCCTGAACATTCGTCGCAGCTTTAAAACTGTTACCCGGCCCAACCTAAATGTCCAAAATGACAAATCCTCATTGACCAATTATCAATCTCCCCCTCCGCGAACCCCCTTGACAACCCCGCCTGGCTCCCGGATATTCCCATAGATGCGTGTCGTCCCACGCAAATATGATAAATGCGGCCCAAACCGCCTGCCAACGTCAAACTACAAACTCCCATGCAAACCATAATCAGCGAAAGCACCACCACCAACCATACCGAACCCGCCCTCTCCCAGCGCCGCGGCAAAATCGCCCGACTCTCCCGCGCCATCCGCGACCAGATCAACATCCGCCTCGACGACGGTCAGGAAGCCGACGAGATTCTCCCCTGGCTCAACGCCCTGCCCGAAGTCCAAGAGATCATCACCGAGCGATTCAATGGCGTGGGCGTCTCCCCTCAAAACCTCAGCGCCTGGCGTCAGGGCGGCTTTCAGGAATGGCTCCTCCACCATGAACTGCTCGACACTGCCGCCCACGTCCACGAAAACCTTACCGAAATGGGCGACGCCCTGGGATGCGCCTTGCCCGAAGAGGTCCCGCTTATGATCGCCGATCAGATGCTCGCGCAAATTACCATCCGCTTTAACGCCTTCCTGGCCGCTTGGACTGGCGGCCCGTTGGAAAACCAACTGACCATGATGCTCAAATTGGGCCAATTCATCATGAAATTGCAGCAATCCACCTATCGCGCCCGTCGTCAAGCCATCGAACTGCCCGGATTGGTCCGCAAGGCCGAGCGTGACTTCGAGCATGAAATCAGCGCGGAACTATTCCAAGAACACCTGGCCGCCCACCGCAAAGAAAGAGCGCAAAGCGAGGAAAAACCTAAAAATCCGACTCCCACGAACGGCACGCCAAAACCCAACGTCCAACCGGCCGGCGACCCCATCCCCGCTCCCAGCCAATCAAGCTCAATCAACCCTAATAAAGCCTCCCGCGAACGTTCATCAAACAAACCATCTGCCCCTGCAATCGTCCCCCTCCCCGTTGTAAGCCGCGTCCCTGACGCGGCGTGCGAAATCCCAACGCTTCCGAGTTCGTAATTCTTAATTCTTAATTTTTTTAATTTCCCGCTTTATACTCTCTTGGGTTTGGTCTGATAATTACAGCTTGCATGAAAAGTAAAAACACAAAGTCCGCCGCCAAAGTCCAGTCCAACCTCCGCCCCCATTCCAGCGTCGTTTTGGACGGGGCCGAACGCGCGCCCAGCCGCGCCATGCTTTACGCAGTCGGGTTCAAAGAAGAAGATTTCAAAAAGCCGATCATCGGCATCGCGTCCACCTGGAGTATGGTGACTCCGTGCAACGCGCACATCGACCAATTGGCCCGCGAGGCGGAAGCCGGGGCGAATCGGGCCGGCGGCAAGGCCATCATCTTTAACACGATCACCGTTTCCGACGGCATCTCGATGGGGTCGGAAGGGATGAAGTATTCGCTGGTCTCGCGCGAGGTCATCGCCGATTCCATCGAAACGGTCGTGGCGTGCGAGGGGATGGACGGATTTGTGGTGATCGGTGGTTGCGACAAGAACATGCCGGGAGCGATGATGGCAATCGCGCGGCTTAATCGACCAGCGGTTTTCGTTTATGGCGGCACGATTCTCCCAGGGTGCATCACCGGGGATTCGCGGAAGCTTGACATCGTTTCGGTTTTTGAAGCGGTCGGCGCGCACGCGAACAAGAAAATCAACGACGCGCAATTGCACCAGATCGAATCGTGCGCGATTCCTGGGCCAGGCTCCTGCGGCGGAATGTACACGGCCAATACGATGGCCAGCGCCATTGAAGCTCTCGGAATGAGCCTGCCGAACAGTTCCGCCCAGAACGCCATTTCCAAGGCGAAGAAGGAAGATTGCCAACGGGCTGGCGCAGCGGTAATCGCATTGCTGGAACGGGGCATCCGTCCGCTGGACATCATGACGCGGGCCGCATTCGAGAACGCCATCACTGTGGTGATAGCGCTTGGCGGTTCGACCAACGCTGTTCTTCACCTGTTGGCGATGGCCCACGCCGCCGGTATCAAACTGGCGCTCGATGATTTCACCCGTATCGGCAAACGCGCGCCGGTGCTGGCGGATTTAAAACCGAGCGGAAAGCATTTGATGTCTGAACTGGTGGCCATCGGCGGGATTCAGCCGATGATGAAAATGTTGCTGGACGCCGGGCTTTTGCATGGCGATTGCCTGACAGTGACGGGAAAAACGGTCGCTGAGAATCTCGCGCACGTTCAACCGTACCCACAAGGCCAGCAAATTATCCATCCGTTGGACAACCCGATCAAGAAGAGCAGCCACCTTGTTATACTGTACGGGAATCTCGCGTCCGAAGGCGCAGTCGCAAAGATCACCGGGAAAGAAGGGATGCGCTTTGAAGGCTCGGCCCGCGTGTTCGACTCCGAGGAACAGGCGCTTGCAAAAATACTTGACGGGACGATCAAGGCCGGGGACGTCGTTGTCATCCGATTTGAAGGCCCGCGCGGCGGCCCCGGCATGAGGGAAATGCTCGCGCCCACCAGCGCGATCATGGGCAAAGGCCTGGGAAAGGACGTTGCATTGATCACCGACGGCCGCTTCTCTGGCGGCACGCATGGATTCGTCGTCGGACACATTACTCCGGAAGCCTACTCCGGCGGCCCGCTGGCGCTCGTTCGAAACGGCGACAAAATTGTAATTGACGCAGAAAAGCGGGAATTGACGCTGGCTATTTCCGACCGGGAGATGAAGACCCGCCGCGCGTCGTGGAAGCCCAAGAAGCCGCGATACACACGCGGCGTGCTGGCGAAATACGCCAGTGCGGTCACCTCGGCGTCTCTCGGTGCCGTGACGGATAATAACTTGAAGTTGGGCGCGTCTTGACACTACGCCAGTTCACCATCTTTGGATTCCCTCGCCCCACGAAGTGGGGAGAGGGTTACGGAGAGAACCCAACCAGCAAACACTGGTTAATTGTGCCCACGAACCCAAACAGATCGACTCCATCCCCCTCTCCTTCCACACACTTGTGAAGGAGAGGAGGTTCTCTTCTCGATGGGGGGTTCATGGGAAGGGGTTGCCCTTTCCGTCGCAGTATCAGGATGCACCCCTTGAAGCTGTGACGCGCAGGCCGGGCTTGACTGAACCGTAACCGTGCCGGGCATCCTGTCGCGGATCGACTTAAGGAGCCGTGCGTTTTGACCGATAGTGGCATTGGAGCAAAAATGAACTATTTCAAATGCGCCGTGTGCATCGTCCTCCTATGCTTCATCCTTGGCTCTTTGCGGACACGCCTTCATTGGACCTCGGCGCATTCCACACAAACCTCCGAAGCAACCAAAGCTGAAGTGGACGACAGCGACGAAGCCATTCAAGATGAGTCGCAGCCCGAGGATAGGATGTTCATCGAAAAATGGAGCCAAAGCCACCCGCAAAACCAGGAAGCCCAAGAGGAAGACCCATTTAGCGCAGGGCACGAGGATTACTTTCATTCAGACCAGCCGGATTACTTTGGAAAAGGACAGCAAAAGCCCGCAATCGAAGATCATTGGGGAATGGACAAGACCAAATCGATTAGGCATTAGCGGGCGTCCCCAAAAAAGAGGAATTCAAGCAGGAGGCCGCTTCCGACGTGGTAAACCGGCAATCCAGGACACAGCCCAGCTTTTGCGAATGCGGAATAGGACTTAAAAACCACTTTGGACCATTTCAGGCCATCACGCCCCATCACTTGCCACACGCACGAAACCACTGATTTTACTGGGTTTCTATTACGTTTTGAACGATTCCCTAGTGTTCCGAATGGCCGAGGTTTTTTGATGAAATCGGCACAAAATCTAGCACAGAATCCCCTATAGGGTAGAGATCAACTATCGAGACCAAATCGACCTGACGCCGCCGATCCGATATGCAATCTCACGGGCCACGCGGAGTGCGTGTGCATGGCGTGGTTAGGAGGGGAGACGCCAACCATCTCTGGCTAGGTTGCGCACCACTTTCCAACGGTAGTTTAGAACGGCTGCGACTGCTCCTAACCCCCATCCCGAGAGCAGAATATCATAAAGCCGGTATTGCTCGCGGGTAACGTAAAATCATTGTCATCCGGTTAAAACATGTTGAATACCAATTGGTTGCGTGAATCGCAGGTTTCATTTTGCGATGCGGTTTTTGCAACCAGTTCAGCCAGAGGCACTTGCTCAAATACGTTCACGCTCAAAACTTGCAGAATTTGCGTCAGGCTAAGTTCCAATTCAAGCTCCTTGCGCAAGATAGCCACCAGCACGTAATCGCAGACGGCAATCCAGACTTGCGTCTTGACCGCGTTGTCGCTGGTGCCGAAAAAGTGTTTGATTCGCAAGTTCTGCTTGACCCATTTAAAGAACAGTTCTACCCGCCACCGGCTCCTGTAAAGCTGGGCGACAGTAAGTGCGGGCAGATCGAAGTTATTCGTCAGAAAGACAAGGAATTTGCCGTTCTCCGGGTCTCTATAACTCACGCGACGAAAGCGGTCGGGGTAATGCTCAATGCTCTTATCCAAGGCCAGCCAAACGATTTGATCGGCCCGCACGCCGGTGCTTTCATCCACCGGGCGCGACTCCAACCGGTTGATCCGCAGGCCCTCCTTGGCGCGGGTGACAAAGAAGGCCCCGGCCAACACAAAACGATAGAGTCGCATAAAATCCACATACCCGCGATCCATCACATAAAAGGCTCCCGGCTCCAGAATCAACTCGTCCAGGATGTTCACATCGGCCTTTTTCCCCTCGGAAATCGAAATCATGGTCGGAATCGGCCCGCGCAAATCCAGCAGCGTGTGCAGTTTGACCGCCGCCTTGGTGGAACGAAAGCGCGCCCAGGGAAACAAACTCAGGCAAAGATCAATCGTGGTCGAATCCAGCGCATAGACCGTTTGCTCCAACTCCACGCCAAAGGATTCGTTGGCGTAGAGACGACGGGCGCGAGCAATCAACACTTGCGCCAGATCGTGATAGATACGCCAGTCTCGCGAGCTATTGGCCTCGGCCAGCGTGCTATGGGCGATGCGAGATCGAAATCCCATGTGGTAGAGCTGATCGGGCCGCGAGCGCAGGCAAACTTCAATGTCGGCCAAGCTATCTCGGTAAGTCAATTGCGCGAAGGACATAGCAAGAAACTGATCCCAACAAGGGAAGCTACGGACTCGGTAGTTGCCGTGGTAGCATTCGACGCAACGGCGAAATTGTTGCGGGTGAATCCACTCCATGACCTGCGAAAAAACAGTTTTTCCAGCGCGCATTTTTGCCAGAGTATGGCACGCCGGGTGCTGAAAAAACCCGAAGTTTTCCCATATCGCTCACATCATTCTTATTCTGCAAAACACTCGGATTCAAGTGCTTTCAGCAAGCATCTTTCCCCTCAACCGGATGACAATGACGTAAAATAAATATCCGTGATTGTTCAACTGGAAGACCTGCCCGGCGGCGACGATCGGAATTGTCGGGCTGATACCCTGAAGGTGAAAGAAAAGGCCGAACGAAGCGAAAAAACCCGCGAAGCCAACAGTTCCGATGACAATGACAATGTATCTGCGATAATTCACACCAAACTGTTCCCCGCCGGGTGGCGAATCTTCCCGGCACACGCAATACAAAATCAAAGCTAGTAAAATTGTCGCAGCTCCAAACCAAGCGACACACCGCCAGTCCTCCTTGAGCATGTGGTGATACCTCCAAAAGGCTGTATTCTGCGCCGCAGTCCAGTGAGTGTAATCCAGTTCTTTTGTTAAATCCGGTAACATGACCTCCACCATCTCAGGTCCAGCCACCAATCCAAAAAAAACCTCAACGAAGCCAAGAATAATCAAGCCGATAAAAATCAGTCTCTTCATTGTCGTCAGCCGAGCCTGCCACAGGCACGAACAGTGCGCAATCCGTCGTTTTGTTCTCCATGATTACCAAACCCAGACAGGCGACTGGTCGCCACGCTGAACCGCTCATTGCCGCTAGGGCTAGCGTGCTCACCAACACCTCAGTGCAGATTTCTACGGAGCCAATCGTCAAGAGGTTCCTGGCAAGAAAACTCCTTCCATCCGTAGAAACCGAGAAAGCCGCCCTCCGCGACTCTGTTAACTCCGTTTTCTCCTGTTCAAAATTCCGATCTTTTCCCGTCTCCTTACGCCGGACGATCCGGTGGCCATCGGTAAAAGGATTTCCTCCTCATAGAGTCTTTGTGCCAGATTTAGATGCGTCTGACCTGGCTCAAAAGAGCTTGCGTCCCCCAAGTTTTTGTGGGATATTGGGGATTGGAGCGCGGGACGTTGTTCTTTGAAAAATCGCTGTCTCACCCAGCGATGCCGTTAACGGAGTCCGACGCCATTAACCCGGGTCAAACTGATCAAGGTCAATCAAGCTTCAGCACAACAAACCCGGATCTGGGCAACTCGGTCGAAAAAATACCGTAACACGCTGCCAATCAGCATATAACCGGTATTATCAGTTCTTGAGATCAAGCTCCCAATCAAGGGCAATCAAGGTCAATCAGGTTGGTCAAGGTTCGGACAGGAAGTCGGCAGATGAAAAAATGGCCCCATTCGGCACTCTGGCTTCCGCCTTTTGAATTTCCAAGGTCCGCCCGCGCATCGGCGACCTGTCAAGCCGCAATCAGGCAAATCAACTTTGGTTGCTTCCATCGGAAATCCTCCCTTTGCTTCTAGTTCACAAGTCGGTATAAAGAGGCCGGAGCCGCCTTCGCCATCCTCCGTCGTCCAGCGCTTTGGAGGAAAGGTGGCTTCGGCGGCCGGAGTGGCGAAATGGCAGACGCACAGGACTTAAAATCCTGGGTCCGTAACAGGACGTGCGGGTTCGAGTCCCGCCTCCGGCACCAATTCATTGGGCATAACCTGCCTCTGGCAAGCAGAAATCCGTCGCGCGGAGGACGGCCTGCCATCCACCTTCCATGCGCTGCGGCAAATTCCGGATTGCAGCCCAGCGAAATGGAGTTTGCAGGATAAAACGTAAAGTTGGGCGACACGTTGTGCCCCGGCGGACCGAATCGCCAATCTTAAATCCACTCCTTGACAAATCCAAGCCTCCAAATCTGCTAAGGAGGGATTTCTGTTCGCGCTGTTTTCAGTTGCGCGCGAAACGCTGTGAGCCGCACGCCGCTTGGTCTCTCATATCGAAGCGTCGCCTCACCGCAGCCGTCACCCGGAGTATTCTATTTCGTCGCGCTTCGCCCCGCCGCAAATCCGCCCGAGATATTTTCGCTAACACGCTCTAAGGTCGCGGAATATTCCCGCCGATATATTTGTGGATATGGGGATAAGAACATCCCGTCTGTGAGCCAGGACGCGGGTTCGAACAACCAACATGGGTGAAACACCGAATAGTGGGGAAGGGTTTTCCGGGTTATGGTTTCGCATGTCTCCCAATAGGACACGAGTGTCCCGTTTAAGCGCAAAGCCGTTCTTCTTCGAAGAATGCACTCGCTTGATTGGTCGCCGATGACGAGTACGACTACGGGTCACGCTCTTAGTCCTGGTTACCGGTCCGAGGTAACCCAATGGCTTGATAGATGCTTAATAGGTAGAGCGCGCAGAGATGACGCTCAACAAAGACTGTGAGCACGACACGTTTTAATGTCCAAATTAGATACATAGCACTAGTCCTTATGGCTGGACTTTTTGCTTTCAGCGCGCGCGCGGAACAAATCCGGCCCGCGAACCTTCTACTAGATGGCAAGAACTACAAAGTCATCTACCGTCCATTCAGCGAAAAGAGAAATCAGGCAATTGTCATGCTTGACAGTGGCGAAGCTGTAACCGGAGAAGGATTTCTTTTATTCCGTGACGCACAAACGCTCGGCACGGCCAACGTGGACAACAAGCATTTCCAGTTCACGTTGACTCGGGAAGGCACGAACGTTTTGGAAGTACCGAAAGCTCCCATCGAACCAACGGATCGCCCGGACACTGTGAGAGATCCGAATGACGGGCCGATATTGACCCGGGCGCAACTTGACAAACTCATCGCGGAAAAGGCCATCATCAGGAAGGGGATCGCGAAGGAGACCCCTGTGACGCAGCCGATCAACCAACCCTCAGGCACTGGGGTATCGACTGCCAACGGACCAGCGGTTATCACGATCATGGTGCTATACGATCAGGCCGCGGTGAGTTCGCTGGAGGCTTACGGCTATCCGAATATAACCAACACCATCGAGATGGCGGTGGGGGAAGCCAATGAGGCTTACACCAATTGCGGGATCAACGTGCAGCTTAATCTGGTCTATGCCGGCGAAGTCCCCTACACCGAAAGCGGTTCGCTCACGACTGATCTTTATTGGCTCGCTGCGGACACCAACGCGGCGGCCCTGCGAGCGCAGTACGGGGCGGATGTTGTCACCCTGATGGAAGGAACTACCGACACGAACTATTCCGGAATGGCGTTCATCCTGAGCGGAACGAGCACAAATGCGTTTAACGTGGTTGAGGCCCTGTTTAGTGTCAACGATTACGTCCTGGCGCACGAGGTTGGCCATAATCTGGGTTGCGCTCACGATCGGCCAAACGCAGCGTCGCCGGGAGCTTATTCGTACTCCTACGGCTACAACTTTGGGCCGGAGTCAACGACGCCCGGTGAGAAAGCTTACGGAACGATCATGTGTTATCCGGGCCTCCGAAGCGGAATGTTTTCAAGTCCGTCGAATTACTACATGGGCTACGCCACAGGGACCGCGCAGAATAACAATGCCGAAACAATCAGTCTTCGCGCGCCGTGGATCGCCTCGATCACCCCGCAGCCGGTGTACTCGGTTAGTGTGACGGTCAGCGGCATCGGAAAAGTGGTCCAGGACGGCGTGACCAAGGAAAGCGCTGTCGTAGTTAGCCAGCCGACTTATACGGTCACCCGCGGCCAAGCGATAAGTCTTGTGGCCAGCGGCAATTTCATTTGCTGGACAGGTGCAACCAATTCCACGTCCAGCAATATCATCTTCTATCCCAGCCATAACACTGATTTGGTGGCCAACTTTGAGGGCGCCACAAACCTGGCGCCGCAAATCAACGTCCAACCGGTTGGACAAACCGTCTCCGAAGGCGGCACACTGACGCTGGCAACGGCGGCGGTGGGAGTGCCGACACCCAGTTACGAATGGCAGTTCAACGGCGCGGCAATCGGAACGGGAAGCACATTGACGATTTCCAACGTGGCGATCGCCGATCGCGGGAACTACCAATGCGTCGTTTCGAACATGGCCGGCACCGTCACCTCAAGCGTCGCGGCAGTCGTGGTCAATCCGCCCATCCGCGTCGTCGAGCCGCACATCCTCTCAATAGCGCCCACCGACAACGGACAAATGAGCTTTGTGTATTACGGCGCCACAGGTAAAAGTTACCAAATCCAAGCGAGTACGGACCTCATTCAGTGGGAGACCGTCGCCACCAACACATCTACCGAGCAACTCAACCTATTCATCGACACCAACGCCGGGCAATACACCAGGCGCTACTACCGAGTCAAGTTGATGCAATAGTTGGTAGTGTTTTACTTTGACTGCTGCCACACCAAATGGGCCGACGGCAGCCTTGGACTGCGGCGACACGTCGCCCCTTTTAAAGCGCGGACATGTCCGCGCACTCCAAAATCCACCAAATTAGGACATTACCCGGTTGTTGGTGCAATAGAGTTGCAAATGTGGCCGTGGATGCTACATTGACGCCGCATTGGTTTTGGTCATTCGGTTATTCGTCTCGGCCATGTGAGGGGGGTTTAGCCGACCAGTCACCGAAGATCGAAGATGCCGGTCCATCATGAAAATAGCCATCTTTCTATCGATTCTTTCGCTTGCTATCTCAACGACAGCAATCGCTGAGGACAAGCCCGCCGACGAAAAAAACATCCAGGGCACTTGGCTGCCGATCAAAGCCGACCTCAGTGGCCAGCCAATGAAGGATGAATTTCTGAAAAAGATCACACTGGTACTCGGCAGCCGCACGTATGAAGTCGCCGCCGAGAGCATTGATAAAGGCACCTTCACAATAAATCCCACCGCGAAACCGAAGACCATCGACATCATGGGAGTTGAGGGGCCAAATGCCGGAAAGAGAATCTACGCCATTTACGAGGTTCATGGCGACACGCTTCGCATTTGCTACGGACTCGGAGGCAGCCCGCGCCCTGCTGAATTCAAAAGTCCCGTCGGCTCCCAATACTTTCTTGTCACCTACAAGCGAAAGAAGGGCTAAGACGCTATTCTGCCGGATCGGAGACCGTTTCGTGAGGAAGACCGGTCAAGAGAGACTTGACGACAATTCTTGCTGAATCCAACAGAACGTGAGGCCATCTGTGGCCAGAATGATTTTGAACCGGGTGTGATAGCTTTTGCTTCTGCGTATAACAGGCAACGACATCCGATGCGCGCGAGCTGACCCCGGAAAATGAAGCGTCCCCGCGCTTTTCGAGAAGTGGAGTATATCGAGCGTTGTCCTTTTTCTTGGTAAGTTGATTTGTATCGCCTCTCGAACGACGTTGTGCCAGGCGCATGAACAATTCAAAGCCGAGACCATGATCGCGGTTGCATTTCTGGCACAACGCAGTGGCGTTGAAAAGTATCACCTCCGTTGGTTCGATGGCGATGGCATCGAATTGCCAGCTAGCGGGGGGGAAAAGCCAGGACCATCCGAGGATCTCGCCAGTCCCGACAGTCCGGGGAGGCGAAGAGGCGTGCGCGCCTGGGGTTACCAATCCGATTGAACCGCTGATCACTAGAAAAAAACACTTGGTTGAGCTGCCGGCTTCAACAATCGACTCCCCTTCCCCATACGTCGCGCGGCTTGAACATTCAGCCATGATTTTCCGGTGGCGTTCAGTCATTCCACGGAACAGAGCGTTGTCGGGCAAAGAATCGGCCGAAATGGTTTGGCCAGTTTCGCGTGTTGTCAAATAAGCATTCATTCTCAATTATCGACTAACCTTGGTGTAGCTAGGGCAATGCCAAGCTTATCAACAAAATGCAATGAGTCTTAACGCATTGCCGATTAGCCAGTTGCGTCGGCCGCGCGTTTCTCAGTATCGCTTCAATACGTCAATCTGAGAGCGGGGTGTTGCTCCCGCGCGGGTTTTCGTTTGTCGCAATGGCTGGGCGTAACTCGATTGGATAGACCAAGAGGATTTCGTGCGGCGATCAGCTCCGTCTCGAACTTGACGGCGTCGGCTGCGAAGGCGGCCTCCAATTCGTGAGGCCAGACGTTTCCAATGGGCATTTGTTTGCCACACGTATCGTTAACGTGGGCCGACACCAGCGGCGTCGAGTCCAGGATTTCCAGAGACGCCGCCCGGACGCTATGTTTGACACAAAGCGGAACGATGTACCAACTAATGTCCGTGGCGCTATCCCTTTGAACATGGGCGCCCAATTGAGGCTTTGCCATGCATGTCGTCGCGGCGCAGTGCTGGGGAAGCGGCCAACCGCAAACCCTGGCCCAATGATCCAGCCAACTGCCGCAATTGCAACTGTTCTGTCGTCTCCCGTTGATATTCTTGACCTTCATGGCTGCTCCTTTTCTTCTCAATCGTCTTCAATTACTTCAGTGCGCGTTACCATTTTGGGCATCGACAGTTACTTACTGTTAACCGAGCCCCGTGCATAATACGAAAGCCTCCACGCAGATTTCGTGCCATTCCCGCCTGAATGTGAAGTCAGGGGAATGGAGTCAATATAATTTCAAATCCTGTCTCAACACAGGACAGTCCAGTCCAAAAAGCACCAAATCGGCGGAGCAACGCCAAACTCAGGAAGGTGTCAATAAAAGGGCGACGACGCGGAAGCCAAACCAGACGCCAAAAACGATGAATGCCGCTGTCCGGCAACTGATGGAAGCGACTTTGCTCACGCCGATGCTCAAAACGGCCAGCCACCAAAAATCGACCACGTCAAACATGGATAGAAAAACGTCCATCTTGTTCGTTGTACTGGGATTGGCCAGAAAAAGAGTCGGACTGGCGGTGGCAAGCAGGTTCTCCTTCCATGAGACAAGCAGGAGACGGATGATCTTCTGCGGCACGTCGATCACCAGTCCCAGCCCGCAAATTTCGACAACTTTCATATAGCTGAGCCGCGCCGCCGTACACCATTTGAGCGCGAGCCAAGTCGCCAGAGCCATCAAGAATAGGCCCGCCACCATTGCCAAAACTGCGGCACCGCCGCCGAAGAGTTTCAGCATCGTGGGTGTCATAAATTTCTCGGTCATGGCGCCGTATTGGTCCGCTTGCGCCTGGGTTATTTTTCCCGCCGCGACTTTTTGCTGCATCGCATGAATCCGTTGCTCTTGCATGCTTTGCAAAACCGCCGGCTGCGAAAATGCGATGCAGAGGTAAACGGCCGTGACGATGCAGGCCAGGACTAGCGGCACAAGCCAATTTGCCGCGCGTACGGGTGCGGTCTTGATTTCATCAAAGACTTCGCCGGGCGAGGCGACGACGTTTGTGAGACGGTCGGAAAGCGACGAAGGCTCCGGCGGAGCGATTTCGGGCGAAGCGGGAGGAATTGGAGAAGCATCCATAGAGATTCAGTTTATGCGGTTGTATCAGGTTGGGCCGGAAGCGCAACTCATTTCATAAAAATCAAAAAATCCAAAATAACCGTTGACAAATTCGCACAAGTGTACTAGTGTGTGCATACACAATGCAATTGCATATTTCAACTGGGGACGGTCTTCCGATCTACTTGCAGATCGCCAACCAGGTGAAATATCTGGTCGCATCGGGGCGGCTGGCGCCGGGGGATGAACTTTCTCCGATCCGGGTGCTGGCACATCAACTATTGGTCAATCCCAATACCGTGGCGCGCGCTTATTTGGAATTGGAACGGGACGGGGTCGTGCAGAAGCGCCACGGATCGGGCACTTACGTCTCCGACAGCGGCTCGCCGCTGGCCCGCAAGGAGCGGGTGAAGATTCTCTCGGAGCGAGTCGATGCCCTTCTTGCCGAGGCCCGCCACCTGGAAGTAGAACCGCAGGAGTTGCTCCGCTTGATCAAGGAACGCAGCCAATCCATTCAACCCAAGGAATAGAATGAACACGCCCGCACCAGCCAACGCCGTGGAAGTCACCGGATTGAGCCGGAAATTCAGCTCCAAATTGGCACTCAACCAGGTTTCGCTGAAGGTCAAACCCGGACGCGTCTTCGGCCTGGTTGGCGCGAACGGCGCGGGCAAAACCACGCTGATCAAACATCTTCTCGGTCGGTTGAAACCGGAAAGCGGTTCTGTCCGCGTTTTTGGGTTTGATCCGGTGAACGATCCCGTCGCGGTGCTGGGGCGGATTGGATACTTGTCGGAGAATCGGGATTTGCCGGCGTGGATGCGGGTGGACGAATTGCTTCGTTATACCGCGGCGTTTTATCCACAGTGGGACATGGCGTACGCGGAAGAGCTTCGCCGGCAATTTGGCCTGGAACCGCGTGCGAAGATCAAAACCCTCTCGCGCGGCGAAAATGCCAAAGCCGGCCTGCTGATCGCACTGGCTTACCGGCCCGAAATGCTGTTGCTCGACGAACCCAGCTCGGGCCTGGACCCGGTGGTGCGCCGGGATATTCTGGAGGCGATCATCCGGACGGTCGCGGATGAAGGTCGCACCGTCTTGTTTTCCTCCCACCTGCTCGAGGAAGTCGATCGTGTGGCGGACGATCTCGCGATGATGTTCGACGGGCGCGTGGTTCTCGCGGGCGCACTGGATGACGTGAAGGAGAGTCATCGGCGGTTGGTTCTGCGGTTTGATTCGCCGCAGCCGTCCGCACCAAAGGTTGCGGGTGCCCTAAGCATCACCGGAAGCGGAAAGGAATGGACGGCCATTTGCAACGGCAAACGCGACGAGGCGGTGGCCGAGGCCTTGCGCGCTGGCGGAAAAGTCGTGGCTGAGGATTCGCCGTCGCTGGATGAAATTTTTGTGGCCTGGGCCGGGGCCAAATCAACATAACGAACACTCTTATGCACTCACCTTCCGCCGCATTGGCCTGGGAAATTTGGCGCAGACACCGACCTCGCTTGATCGCCATCGTCGGGATGCTGTTGGGTTTTGTCTTGGTCTATCCGAGGTTGTGCGCCGTGACAGGTTTCAATCCTGATACGCCGGACGCGCTGGATGAATTCGTCAGAAAGTTTTTGCCGATCGCAAATGGCGGGCCGACGCCGCTGCGGATTGGTCAATTCTTCGTTCTTCTGTTTCTCGTTGGCGGACCGGCAACCGCGATGTTGCTGTCTCTTCTGTGTGTAACATGGATGTTCACGTTTATAGAGTTCAACCCCAACGCCAAGGATCCCGTGACTTTTCCCGCGCGCCTATTCACGCTACCGATTTCGACATCGTTTCTGTACTGGTGGCTTGTGCTGGGCGGGGTGACGGCGATCTTTGTGCTATTCGAGAGTTGGATTCATTTAGTGCGGCAGCCCCACTTGGAAATATTCGGCGAATACCAAGACTGCTTTGGTTGGATGACTTTGATGGTTCTGGCGCAAGGGATAGTCTGGGCGTTGGCGGGCTGGCCGATCACGCGGCTTCTGGTGTTGGTGGGGGTGCTGTTTTCCTTCTTGTTTTCTCCGACATGGGGAGGCGTTTTCGGATCACCCTGGGTACTGCCGACACTTTTTTTTCTGGGGGCCGTGCTAGCCCGCGTCAGTCTGCAAAAGATGCGGCACGGTCAATGGCAAGGATGGACGTGGAAGTGGGCGATCCCCGGCATTTTCGCATGGACGAAAATGCGTGGGCCGGCCCGATTCTCCTCGCCCGCGCAGGCCCAGTTATGGTTTGAGTGGCGCCGGTTTGCGCGGCCCTTGTGTATTCTGGTGACCGCGCTGGTGGCCGTGCCCGTGGTGACCCATTTGCTGCTGCGAGTCGCCCTGGGCGGCGCGCCTTTGCAGACTGACACCCTTTTTGCCTTTACCGTGGTCCTGGTTGTGATTCCGCCGGTAATTCACTTTCTCTCCTCGATGTCACCGGACCGAACACACCAACCATTTCTGATGGTTCGGCCGATGACAGATGGTGTGATGACAATGACCGTTTTAAAAGCGGCGGCAATCGGCACGACGGTTTCGTGGGTTGCCGTTATAGCGATGCTGGCTACGATGCCTTTGTTGGGAGATTTTCGCACGGTGGAACGCAATGTGTCCGTCCTTCCCGAATGCAGGGGCGCCATCATAATTGGCTTGATTTTTGGTTCATGGCGCATGTTCGCTGTCAACCATTGCTTCACGCGATCCGGCATCCGATCGCTTGCCGGCGTGCCGGTTCTGATGTTCCTGGCGCTTTATGCGGTCGCGATCATGCTTTCGGTTGCATTGCACAGCGACTACTGGGTGGTAATTCTCCAGCGGTTTGTGCCGTTCGTTCCCGGCCTCTTAGCCGGTTTGGTCGCCGTGAAATTGCTGCTGGCGTACCTTGGCTTCCGCGTCTGTCTCAAACGACGACTTCTCGCTCCGTCTGAGTTGGCTGGCTATCTGGCTGTGTGGGTCGTTCTGGTCGCTGCGTTGCTGGCGGTGGTGTTTATTCTACCTCGTCCGCCCAAGGAATTAATCCTGCCTCTATCATTGGGAGTAGTCTTGATCGTCCCGTTGGCAAGGATTGCTTTCAGCCCAATTGCGCTTGCGCACAGCCGGCATAGTTGACCCCTCAGTTTCGGGGAGCGTCTTCATTTTGAGGATTCCGGTTTGCCTGCCGGTTGCGAAGGAACCACCTGTAGGATCACCACGGCGCTGCTACAACCCCATGAACTCCGTTGGCCCTCCGGCGTCGGCTGGGGCCAGCGACACCAGGAAAGGTTGTCAGACGCGCGACGGGCATCCCAAGCGGCGTCGGCGTTTTTCCGCAACCACGGCTCGAAGGTCGCCTGCTCTCCGCGATCCTTCATGAACCGCGCAATCCACCGCGCGGCAATTCCGTTAAACCCGCCGCCATCGCCGTTTTCCCCGGCGGCGGGCAAATATCCGTCGCGACACAGGTGGTTCATGGTGAAGGCCGCCGCCAAACGCGCCTCGTTGGTGTAACCGAGCAGATTGGCCGCGCCCACGAACGTGCCCTGGTTATACGTCAAAGCAAAACGTGCCACGCGCCCGCTGGCATTGATGTTGTCAAAAACACGGCCTGTTGCCGAATCGAACAAAGTCGCGCGCTCCCAAAGGAAAATGTTGGTGGCCGCCGTGAAGTAGGCGTTTTCGCCCGTCGCCCGCCCCATCAAAAATGCCGCAATGGCCCCCGGACCGTTCACGCACGCGTTTTTCGATTGGACACCCACCTTCCACCAGAGACCGCCGCCGAGGTTCGTCGATGCGGCCCGCGCGTAGCAGAGATCGAAGTTCGACCGCGCCACATCACGAAACTCTGGATTGCCGGTGAGCAGATGCGCGCGCGTGCAGGCGATGACCATCCACATGATGTCGTCATTGAACCGGTTCTGAGACCAATTGGTGCCGTGGTCGGCAAGGAATCCGTGAAACAAGTCGGTGAACATCGCGAGTTGTTGCGCGTTGGTGGTCCGTTCGTAAGCATCCAGCACCATCTCCATCTGTTCGGCCTGCATCCAGAAATCTGTTTTGCCTGAATCGGTCGCGGTCGTTTTGGCGTGCCAGGCGCGGCCGTCATTCTCGCGGCAAAAGGCCTTGGTGTGGGCGTTAAATATGGCGTCCGCATCCGCCGAGGTGAAGGCTCGGGCTGGCAGCGCCCCAAAACTCACGGTGAGGCAAATCGCAGCTATCCACAGGGCGCGAATCCACCGAACAACGACTGAACTCTGACAATTGTCCAACGACACCGCCGAAACGGTAAGCACGTCGTCGATATTGTCAAATCCGTAACCTGAATTGGGCCTGGATAAATCCTTCGCTCCCCAGGGCAAACGCATCTCAATTATTGCAACCGGTTAAGAATCAACACATGCATTGAACTCAACAGAAGGAAACGAAGGTAACGAAGAACTCATTTCGTGGCCCAGAGCATGAGGTAGCGCGAGACCCACGGA
>Ga0364866_10223_pt1 | contig 41744 bp, 63 predicted proteins | sample ExccelAu500001D3_3_FD_206913 | JGI IMG/M metagenome (GOLD analysis project Ga0364866, IMG submission 206913) | Enriched cells from Trout Bog Lake Hypolimnion, Wisconsin, USA - BchlTB.Aug13.5000.01.D3 | ecosystem: Environmental > Aquatic > Freshwater > Lake > Hypolimnion/Profundal zone | place...
ACCCGCGCGTTGCCGGACACCCGCGCGTTGCCGGACACCCGCGCGTTGTCGGACACCCACGCGTCGCCGTACACCTGCGCGTTGCCGTACACCCACGCGTCGCCGGACACCCACGCGTGGCCGGACACCTGCGCGTTGCCGGACACCCGCGCGTCGCCGGACACCCGCGCGTCGCCGGACACCCGCGCGTTGCCGGACACCCGCCCCCACACGATGGCATTTTCCGTGACCATTGTTTCGTTTTTGACTTTGGCGGATTTGTGAATCCATCCTCCGCCGATGGCCTGATGCCAGTCGGCCTCTACTTGTGATCCGATTTTTTGTTCGAGTTCGTTGTATGTCATATGTTTGTTGTTTGTTGTTGACTAAAAAAGTGAGAGTTCACCTGCGCGTTGCCGGACACCCACGCGTTGTCGTACACCCACGCGTCGCCGGACACCTGCGCGTGGCCGGACACCTGCGCGTGGCCGGACACCCGCGCGTCGCCGTACACCCGCGCGTCGCCGGACACCCGCGCGTTGCCGGACACCTGCGCGTTGCCGTACACCCACGCGTCGCCGGACACCCACGCGTTGTCGGACACCCGCGCGTCGCCGTACACCCACGCGTGGCCGGACACCCGCGCGTCGCCGGACACCTGCGCGTGGCCGTACACCCACGCGTCGCCGGACACCTGCGCGTGGCCGGACACCCGCGCGTCGCCGTACACCCGCGCGTTGTCGGACACCCGCGCGTTGCCGTACACCCGCGCGTTGCCGGACACCCGCCCCCAGACGATGGCATTTTCCGTGACCATTGTTTCGTTTTCGACTTTGGCGGATGTGTGAATCCATCCTCCGCCGATGGCCTGATGCCAGTCGGCCGCTACTTGCGATCCAATTTTTTGTTCGAGTTCGTTGTATGTCATATTTTTTCTTTCGTTTTTTTTCGTTTTTTTTGCCGGGAACCGCCCGGCGGCGGGGATTGCTCCAACCATCCCCCACGTGAGGGGATGGGCGGGGAAATCAGGCGAGCAACATAATGTTTCATTTTTGCCGGTGATCATTCGGTCTTCCACGCCAGTATTTGCCACGCGCGCAAATAATCGCGCCCTCCCCGCAATGTCACGGCCTCAAATTTGCCACGCGCGCAGTAATCCACGCTGACATACGCCGAGCGGTCATTGCCCTCCGGCGCGGAGGCGCGGTTCGCCAGAATTTTTTTTGCGTGATCCTCTACATGCTGGATTTGGTTGTGCGTCATATATTTTTTTGTTTGTTGTTTGTTGTTGACTAAATGGTGATGTTACTTTGCAAAATCCGCCAGCCAGTCTTGAATGACGAGGTGAAGCGGCTTGGTGGCCGGCTTCTGGTTTTTGGTTTTGCGGTTGATGTTCACGCCAAAATATAAGCAGTCACCATGCCAACACAAGCGCTTGTGTGCGATTGTGGTTTAAGGCAATGAAATCAATGGTGTTAGTTATGTCTGTAAGTCGAAGTAAAAAAGCCGGAAAAACGGCAGACTGTAAAGAAATCAGACTTAGAAAGTGTCCACTTACAACGCGATTATGCGGCTTATTGGTCGAATACGTGGAAATAGTGTCTCAAAGACACACAGTTGGAAAGTGTAAAGGAATGCGACAGATTACGCCGCGCGTGCCAGCCGGCGCAACCTGGCACGGTCGGCACGAGCGGTGAGCTTGCGCTTGCGCTCTACTGCGAGCTCACTCCTGCGCGCCACCATGGCGTGGTAATGGGCAGGACCACGCCGCTTGCTCACCCCGGTGCCAGCCTGGCCGCCGCGCCGGCCCATTGCGGCCATGACGGCCATGACGGCGCCCTCGTCGAGGGTGGTAAGTATGTCGCGCTCAATGTCAGTCATAGAGGGATGGTAGTGGATGCAAGCGCTTGTGTCAATAGCCAGCCGGCGCCAGCCCGGCGCCACAAAAGCGCGATAGCAAAGCGTATGCCAACAATTAGCGTGCCAAGTTTTACTAGAAATTGCGTTAACGATAAAGGCTGGCGAGCCTGGAAACTGGCACGATTCGTGAAAAGCGCGGAAAAGCCAATGAATAACGATAAAGTTAACGTTAAAGGAATCTCTTTTTTCGGCTTTTGGGAGCAAGGAACTTGTGCATTCGTGTCAGTCTCTATAAAACAATTTTCCACAAAATCACCCATTCAAACCATTTTGGCACACTTCTTAATTGGTGCCGAAATTTCAATCTTTTCCCATTCCAAGTGCCTAATTTTAAATAAGAAACTTTTAAATTCTTCTTTACCTTTTGCATTCTTTGGGGGTATTGTCGCCCCTGTCAGCAGAAAATCCGGCCTGGAGCCGGGCGGATGTAGAGATCCGCAAAAGCCGAATGAACACAACACGAAAAACAACACCGCCGCCCTGGTGCGACGTGCAATCAGGTTTCCAGCCGCGCCCCCGCGTTGCTGCACTTTCCTGGTCTCTACACACGAACGCTGGGGCGGCGGTTTTGATTTTCGGAGCGTGAGCCAGCTTTACATCAGGGTCCGAACTGGATTCTACGCCAACCGCAAAACGATGCGATTGCGGGCAGTGCTTGGGGACGACGCATTTTGGATTCCTCCGCGGCTTTGGGCCTACGCCGCTGAAAATCAATCTGACGGCAACTTTTCAAAGTACACTTCAGCCGAACTGGCTGCTCTGCTTGGATGCGATAAGTATGCTACAAGCATACTACAAGCATTGAAGGACGCGGAATTTATTGACCCTGAAGGGTTTATCCATGATTGGGAGCAGCATAACGGCTATCATCAAAAGTACGCCATTCGGGCTAAAACCGCAGCGGCAGCCAGGTGGTCCAAAGAAAAATCCCCCACACCCCCTAAAGAAGATACAGGAAAGAGGAAAGAGGAAAGGGGAGACAAGCATAGCTCAAGCATTGCTCAAGCATTGCTTCAAGCATCCGAACCATCAAAAAACCCAACAAATCGCGCTTCGCTCCCTCTCGCTGACCTTCAAATTGTATTCGATTCCTGGAACCAGACCGCCGGCGCATTCAGCCTGCCACAATGCCTAGTCGTCTCGGACAAACGCCGCCGCGCGCTCATTGTCCGATTGGCGGAGCCTTTTTTTAAAACGAATTGGAAGCCCGCACTGGACCGGATCTCCAAGTCGGAATTTTGCCGAGGGGTTAACGAACGCGGATGGCGCGCGTCGTTCGACTGGTTTATCTCGCCTGATGCGGTGACAAAAATAATGGAAGGAAAGTATGACACAAAATCAGCCAAGAATGGGGCAAAGCCTAATCCCCGAAACGCTGGCATCGCTCTCGATTCTGCCACGCAAAGCCGAAACATCATCGAGGCCCTCGCTCGGCGCGAAGCTGCTTCAAAAGCCAATGAGCAACCCGCTTAAATCCGCTTGGCAACGGAAATGGATCGCGCTGGACGCCGCGCACCCGCAGCTGCAAAAGCTGGCCGATGAAGCGGAATCTTTTTGCGCGCGTTGGTTCGGTAATTCACCGGAAAAATCCCTTTTGGTGATCATGGGGAATTTTGGTTCCGGTAAATCTCACACAGCCAAGGCGATTTTCAAATTCTGCCTTCACGCCGCGATGGCATCGTTTGAGGCCCGCAAGTGGCCCGGCAGCGCGTTCCCAACCTGCCATTTCCTACAATGGCCCGAGGTTGCGGACGAATTTGGTGCGCGTAATTTTTCCGCGATGACGGACGCGCTCGAAACCGCGTTGCTGGTCATTGACGACGTGGGCGCGGAAAACGACCCTTGGAAAGTCTGCGCAGACAAACTTTGCCAAATCCTCACGCGGCGGGAACGCATGTTTACTGTGCTCACGACCAACATTCAGGCGGGTGAATGGGCTGAAAAATTTGACGGGCGAATTGCTGACCGCCTCTTTCGCAATTCTGTGGTTGTGGATTTGACCGGCGTTCCGTCATACAGTGTAAAATAAAAGGCGATTATCCCCTAGCGACACTTAAACGAGAATGAGAAAATAGCGGCATGAATGAACAAAGAATAATTGTTTGGGTATCGGCAGGCGCGGCATCTGCCGTCGCTTGGAAACTCGCCGTGAATCAATTTGGTTCACGCTGCATGGGTGTTTATTGCGACACATCAAAGTCAGAGGAATCGGACAACAAACGGTTTTTGGACGCCGTTTCCGTGTGGGTTGGACAGCCACTAACCGTCATCCGCTCTGACAAATTTCAAACCGTTGATGAGGTATTTGAAAAGACGCGATTCATGGCTGGCAAAAAAGGCGCACGATGCACAACGGAAATGAAGAAAATTCCCCGACTAAACTTTCAGCAGGCAGATGATGTTCACATTTTTGGCTTCACCAGCGACAAAAAGGAACGCAAGCGGAAGTCTGAATTTGTGCAACGAAATCCAGATATGATTTTGAACTGGATTTTGATAGACAACGAAATCACCAAGGCCGCGTGCTTCAAGATGCTTGAATCGGCTCGAATTGCTTTGCCGCTGCGTTATTTGCAGGGCTTCTTAAACAACAACTGTCTTTGCTGCGTGAAGGCTTCTAGCATCGCTTATTGGATTCGGGAGCGTAGGATTAACCCCGAAGCGTTCTGGCGGCGGGCAAGGCAATCCCGCGCCATTAACTGCCGTCTCACGCGCTGGAAAAACAAGCGGATTTTTCTGGACGAAATTCCGCCAGACAACGAAATTCCGAAGCGTTTCTTTAAGAAATCCGCCCAAGAAAACGTCTCTTGTGGCCCTGAATGTGGAGTTGCAAAATGAAAAACACCGACCAAATTAACAAGCCCCGATTCATGCGGATGCTGGCGAAAGCTGCAATCCCGCCCGTGCAATCAAAATCTGGAAAATCGAAAACCAGCGGTTCGAGTAGCGGAAAGCGAACTCATTTTCATTAAGTGTCGTAAAGGGATAATCGCGAAATAAAATGAACGCCATGCACCTCGACCCTCCCCGCTGGCCGGATGGTCCACCGATCTGTCGTGAAGCCAACCTGCCGGCGTTTGCTTCCGCGAATGCCGCTACCGACAGTGTGGGCGCATTTCACCTGGTCGCAATCTCCGCCTTGTGGCAATGCCGGTTTTGCGACGGCTGGCATGTTTGGACTTCCGAGGCGTCATCATCCAGTGGTAATTTTCGCTCTGACATAGTGGACAAAAAAGGAGCATTCATTATTTCGCAACGAATTCAAACCCTTATCAACCGGACGAAAAAATTATGAAACCCATTGGCCGGCCATCCATCACCGGGCTTTCCGTCAAACTTTTGGGCGTGAACGAATACCAGAAACTTTACGCCCGATTTCACAAACCGCACAAAACGTCCCGCCGCTGGCATACCGGACTGAGCCGCAAACAGCTTGGCGGCGCGCTGTATGCCAAACTACTGCGGCGGAAGGCAAAGCTGCGATGGGCCGCCATGGTCCTGACTGCTGGAAATGCCGGTGCCGAAGGGAAAGAAAAGTAAATGAACGAAATTTTGAAATCCCAGAAGGCTGTATCGGTTTGAGGAAAAGGCGAAATGAATTTATGAGAGTCCTGATTGCTTGCGAGTTTTCCGGCATTGTGCGCGATGCCTTTGCCAAACGCGGCCACGATGCGTGGTCTTGCGACTTACTACCGAGCGAAACGCTAGGACAACACATCCAAGGCAGCTTGGAACCGCACGGAACAGATGAACGCTCGCGCACATTCCAAGGCGTGGCTGACGCGATGGCGGAACAATGGGGTGACTTAAAATGAAACCCGACTCAAAAAGAGGCGCGCCCCTCGGCAACCAAAACCGCGCCGTGAACATCGAGGACTTCACCATCGAGGGCATTCCGCAATTCTGCGCGGCAACGGGCTACTCGCGGCCCTTCGTAAAAGCGGTGCAGGGCACCCAGGCGGGCGCGTCGGCGGTGATCCGCAACCGCTTCAAGGTGCTGGCGTTTGTGCGCGCCGTGAACTCACTCAACCCCGCGCAAACCGAATTGCTCGACAACACCCAAGAGCAGGCCGCGCTGGCGAAGGCGCGCCGGGAGGAAATTGAAGACCAGACCAAAATCCGCCGCGGCGAGATGCACGTTCTTGCCGACGTGGAAAAAGTCGTCTGGGAAAAGGCGCTGCTGCCCACCCGCGAGGCCATGCTGCAAATGTCGCGTATCTGTGCCGCGCAGTGCAATCCGCAAGACCCGGCGACCGCGCAGAAGGTGCTTGAGGCTTACGTGGCGCGACTGCTGAAAAACATCCGGGAAAGCATTCCGGCGGAGGTGGAGGAAAAGAATTTATGAGCGACACCATCACCACTCCAAGAATCCTTTACTCACCAAGCGGCGAACCTTTTCCGCCAGGCCAATGCCGGTTCTGCCGCTTTTGGGACTGCAAGAATAGCGAGGCGATCACCAACGTTTCAAACATTTACGCGCCCTGCCATCGGTATCCGCCGCCGAGAATGCCGCAGGCCGCGCAAGCCTTTGGCGAGTTTCCATTGACTCACCAGCGCGATTGGTGCGGTGAATACAGCTATGCGCGGCACTGACTACGATTATGAATGAAAAAATCAAAACCAGCTTCCAGCTAATTCAAGCGTGCCAAGATTTGGCACGGTTGAATAAAAATCGGGAAGAGCTATATGAAAAACGAAGCAAGGTTGACCTAGAATTAAAGAACAATCAAACCGATATTGACACGGTTAAAACACTTTTAGCCGAACACACTGCTGCCACAAAAACCAAAGAAGTTATTCGGGTTGACGCTGAGGTTGTGGCGGTTGTCAGTGTGCCGCCGGAAGGCTATAAAGAAGTCGGCCCAATGATAACCATTGATTACCTTCGATTGCGCGAGCTTGGAAGATGAGACCCACTGACCTCAACCGCGCCCGCGACCTGCTGCTCTGGTTCACCGCGCCGCCGCCATCAGAGACCGTGGCGGAATGGTGCGTGGGCCAGGTGGTATTTGACGAGCCGGAAGTCAAGGGGCCATTCGACCTGACTGGCCGCGCTTACATGGTGCAGCCATTGAATGACAACGCCGACCCCGCCGTGAGCAAAGTCACGATGGTCTGGGGCACCGGGTTGGGCAAAACCATTTGCTTCATTTCCGGCGCGCTCTGGAAAATCGTCCACCGCCAGCCGCGCGGTCTGTGGGTGATGCCCTCGACAATGGGCGCCAACGGCACCGCGAACTTCGCCAACTCGCGCATGATTCCCGCGATCAAGGCTAGTCCGGCGTTATTGGAGAAGTTTCCCAAGGACCGACACAAGGTTGGCGGCACAAAAATCCACATGAACGGCGCGGTGATAGACTTTGCGGGCGCGAACTCCGCCGGCCAGTTGTCCGGCAATCGCTGCTCAGACGTGCGCTGTGACGAGGTGGATAAATTTCCACCAAACCTGAAAGACGAGGCAGGATCTGTCCATCAGGCGGAGACGCGCGCGGATGGCGTCATCGGCGCGCAGATTTTCATTTCCTCCACCCCCTCAATTGAAACCAAGGCATCATGGACCAGCCTGATGAAGTCGAACCTGATGCGTCGCTTCATCCCCTGCCCGCGCTGCGGCCGCAGTGACCCGTCTAAAAACTTCGTGATGATTTGGAACGACCAGTTTTGCGTGCTGCCGGCCAAGTTCCCCGATGGCCGGCTGATTCCGGTGGCAAAAATAAAATGGGATGACACCGCGCGCCGCCGGGATGGCTCGTGGGACATGGATCATGTCGTGCGCTCCGCCCGCGCCATCTGCCCCCATTGCGGCGGCGACGTGGTGGACTCCGACATGGAATGGTGTGACGCGAACGGCCTATGGATTCCAACCCGCGCCGGCAGCGACGCGAACAAGCATCAAGGCTACCATCTGCCGGCGATGTACGCCCCGCGCCGTGATTTCAAATCGTCCTTCGGCGGACTGGCGAAAAACTTTCTGGAAGCCAAATCCAGCACGGACGGAATGCGCGGTTTCATCAATTCCAAGCTGGCCGAGGTGGACAGCGCGCAGGAATTCGGCGGCAACCAGATCGAGATTTCCTCAACGCCCATTTCGCAACCCGACTGGGTGCCGCTACTCACCGCGGACTTTCACAAGAACCATCCCTACATCTGGTTTGTGGTGCGCAAATGGTGCGCGTTCAAACTGCTGCCGCCGTTCCCCATCGCGGATGGCAAGCCGGATTTTGTGAAGCTGCTGGACGCGCCCGAGAACGCGCCCGCGAAGGCCCGCGCTGAATTGTTGGTGGCCGGCTGCGCTGACGCATGGCCGGTCTTTGGCGAACTGATGCGGTTCGCGTCACTCAAAGAAAATGACCCGGTGACTTCTTTCCTGCTCGCCCAAAAAATCACCGGGGGAAAGCTCATTGCCCTTTCAGTTGAAAAAGGCGCGGATTTCCGCGCCGCCATCCATGCCGAAATGGGTTTGCGGATGCCCAAGGGCGGAGACAGCGAACTGCTGGCGGCTGGCAACCTCGACACCAGCGAGCAACGCCTGTGGGATGATGTGGCGGACTTGGTGAAACAGTTTGAAATCGGCAAGGGGATGCCCATACCGCACCGCTGCGTGGGAATTGACTGCGGTTACGCGGAGAAGTTCAACCGGGAGGTTTTGCGCCGCTGTTTCGAGGCGGGCACTGAATTCAATTTCTACGATCCCACCATCACCACACCGCTGCCGGTTTTCTTCCCGCAGCCGCGCCATAATTTTTGCTTGGTAAATCCGTCGAATTCATGGTATGCCATCAGGGGTGTACCCGTGATGAAGCCGATGGGCAAAAGCAAAATCAATCACGAAATCGGATTGACGGTTTCCGACCCCTTCTACGGATCGGCGGAGGCGGGGACGCGCGTGGTGGAAACCATCGAGGTACCGACCGGATTGTTCTGGCTGCGCAAAGAGGACATCCGGCAGGGCCGCACCAAGCACGCCTACAGCATCAACCCGAATGTTTCATGGTTTCCGAAAATCGGCCGGCCCGACGGCACGGCTTCCGATGAAAGCAATTTTCGTTTTGAGGATTATGAGCGCCAAGTCAATGAACAGCGATACGACGAGGATAAGGGGATGGTTGTCCCCAAACATTCGCGCGGCGGCAAAAGCTCCCGAACGCATCCCTATCACCTGGACGACTGCGAAACCTATCAGGTGGCCCTCGCTACCCATCACGAGTTTTTCCAGCAAGAAACCAAACCAAAGGAATGACACATGAAAGGCGCTGACTACCGCAAATTAGTTCACAACAACACCGAAGCCGCCGTCAAGGACGGCATCGCCAAAGGTGAAATGTCCTTCGAGTTCGCCCTGGGCGTCCTGGAGGTTGAAAAGCAATACCTGCTCGATGTGCGGGCGCAACTGATGTTCCAACAGGCGCAGGCCGCGCAACCACTGATCCAGCCAGCCAACGGGCGGACGCTGCCGCCGGTGAATGGGGGTGGCCATGACTGACAAAGAAAAACTCGAATCCGCCGAGGCGGAAATCGCCCGACTGGAAAACATTTGCCGCGTTCAGCAGGTTCAGGTGAGGCGATTGATGCTGGCGCGGGACGCGGAACACTCACTCCGCCGCGCTGCGGTTCTTTGCTGGTCATGCACTTTTCAAAAATACGAGTCCTTTGCCGCGAACGGAATGAAGCGCGTTCCCATTCAGCGCGTGATTGACGATTACAGAGTCTGCAACAAGCATACCGAGATGCCTGACCCGGTGGTGGAATTAAAGGCGCTACGGGCACCGAAAATCGAGGCACCATGAAAAAACTGCAACTCAACCCCATGGGTGGCAACCTCCGCGACCTGATTGCCGTCGAGCGAGACATCAAAAGACACCTTTTGAAAAAGATGAACACGCGCGGGATTCGGCGTGAGGAATTATATAAGAATGAGTTGAGGCAGTGGAAAAAGAAACTCGGGTTATGAAAAATCTTTTCACTGCCGAATTTTCAATCTGCTACATGTCGCGCAAAAGCGTCGTGCGCGGACGATGGTGTTTGAACTTCTGGCATTGGACTAACGATGGCTCAAACGGATATTTCAAACCCGGCACCAAGCAAGGCGGTTTTCGATTATTTGGATTGTCGCTTTACTATTCCATTCCGCCAATCACATGAAACCACTCTCCCGCAAGCGCCTTCGCCATCGCTACCGCCAAACATGGCGGCAATTCAGAATTAAACCTCCAAGCCGGGAGATTCAGGATTTTTTCGACAGCGTCACGCGGGCGATTTGCATCGGCTATGGCATTGGCCGAAACTACAAGCCATGACCCCCACCCCGCCATCCCGCCGCCTCTCACCCCGCCAGCGCCAGATTGTGAAGCTGGCGGCGGCGGGCAAGACAAACAAGGAGATTGCCGCCACCTTGAGCATATCCAAGGGCACCGTAAAAAACCACATGACGCGGATTTTTGATCGGTTGGGCGCTGTTTCGCGCACCCAAGCGGCCATTTTTTTCCAATAGGGGTCATGTGCCAAATGGCACATGCCATAATTCACCATACCCAAGCGAGTTGGCACGGTTTATGATTGTGCCGTGCAGAGTGCTGATTTTTCAAGCGACGACCTGATTGCCTTTTTGAATCTGGCGTGGTCAAACTGCTCCAACGCCGCCAATTCGCTTGGCACCCAGCTTCTGATTGAGCAGCAAAACCGCCTCGCCCTGTTCGCGCCCGCCGGTTCCATCAGCCACGTCAGCAAAAACAGCACCTCGCAGGCCGCCGCCGCCTACGGTCCAGGCGGACTGTCGCTCCGGCAAATCACCCAAATTTTCAGCAAGCTGTTGCGCGATTACAGCAGCCTTCTATCCCAGTGCCAGACTGATTCCCTCGCCGCGGGTTGCAATCCGACCGTCCTAGCCACTTTCGATTTCGACGAGATCATTTTCAACGGGATGACGGCGGATTACAACTTTCAATCGGAAGTCCACGGCAAAACCCGCCCATCCATCGTCAACCTGCCATTCAGCGGAGCCGGCCGCGTTCCGGAAGGAGTCTGGTCATGGTGAACCCCTTCGCCAAGCTGCTTGACCACTGGCGCGAACGCCGCGAGTCCGCCGCACTCGCCGTGTTGGCCGTCCATCCGCCGCACACCGTCGCCCTGTGCGAGCCGCCCGTCCGCCGTGAGATTGAGGGCGCGATTTCCACCCTGCGGAAAAACTATACCCACATCATCCGAAACTGGTACGAGGGCGGTTTCCCGCTGCTCACCGGGGACGCGGCGTGGCGAAACCAGGTGGTACAAGATTCACGCTTTGACAAGAATTTCGTCACCCGCCGCGAGCTCATGCGCCGAATGCGTAACCATGCTCAAGACGTGCCCATTCACAAGCGGGGCTTGGACCTGTCCCGGCAATACGTCATCGGCACCCATATGCCGGTGGTGACTTCGCTGGCATCCGAGGATGGCTTGGACGCCTACCGTCCCGGCAAAAAGGCGTGGCGCGAACTGGCCGAAGAAGTCTGGCACGAAATGATTCAATCCGCCGGCTTGAATGGCGAATCGCTGTTCACCTTGATGAACGTCGGACACGACTGCAAAAAGAACGATGGCGACGTGGCCTTTGTCCGCGTGTCCCGTCCCCAAATCATCGAATACGGTGGCCGCAGCGTGAAGGTGGACCGCCCTTGCTGGCAAATGGTTGAAGCTCACCGGATCGAAACTCCGTTCAACAAATGGGCCAACGATGGCAAGGACGTGATTGATGGTGTGCAATATCAGCAGGTCATCACCAAGACCCCCACCGGTCAGACCCGGCCGCAAATGGTGAAAATCGGATACTGGGTCAAGGACACCATTGACGCGCTGGCTTTCAAGGACAATTACACGCTCATTCCCTGCGAAGCGGTCGAATTCATTTACTCACCCAACCGCGTCAACGACGTGCGCGGAATTTCGGACTATTACGCCGTGGAAACCACCATCGGCCTGCTGCGCGACATGCTTAAGCTGGAAATGCGCGCGCAGACCGTCCAGAGCCAGTTGACCGTGTTCATCACCAACGGGGCTGGCCAGGTGGTGGACCCGAAAATGAAGGCCTCGCTAACCCAACTTGGCATCAAAATATCAGCCGGCCCAAACGGGGCACCCGTGGCCACCGCCGCCGACGTGAAGAAAGCCAAGGCGGTTTATGATGAAATCTACGGCGGGGAAAAATTCATCGGCAAGACCGGCGATGAATTAAAATTCCTCGCGCCCAATCGCCCCAGTGAGGCGACCATGAACCTCTGGCAGTACCTCATTGACAGCTATTGCGCCGGCGCCCGCCTGCCGCGCGCGCTCGTGTTTCCAAAAACATCCGGCGGCACCAAATCACAGGGCACCGAAATCCGCGCCGAACTGGATTCCGCCAATTCCGGCTTCATCAGCGAGTTCAACGCGAACTGGAAGCCGTTTGTCAAAGCCTCGTGGAAATTCTTCATTGGCTGGGCGATCAAAACGGATGCCCGCCTCGCCGACCCGCCCGCCGACTGGGAAAACATTGAAGTCTCGCCGCCGCGCTCTGTGCTGGTGGATGCCGGGTACGATTCGCATGCCACCATTGCCGAATTGCAGGAGGGCATCACCAACACGCACTTTATCGCGCAAAACCTCGGCACGACCGAGGACCGACTGATTGCCATGTCAGTGAAATCTGTCTGGAAGCTCAAGCGCGCCTGCAACGTGGCCAACAACAAACCGGACGCGCCGATTGAGGTCCGACCCGAGGAGGTCCGCCAATCACTCGCCGATACCATGCCCATTGAGGCCGCCGGCAGCGAAACCAACCCGCAGCCCATCCCCAGCAACGTATGAATCGCAAACAAATTCTCGCCGCGCTCGCCGCGGTAAACGCCAGCCGCGGCAAATGCGGGCTGGAGGCGCTCGCATACCAACACGATGCTTCTGTGGCGGTGCTTAATGGCGTCCTCAAGCGGTCATGGCTTACCGTGGTCAACACAGCCACTATCCCCGAATACAAAGGCGGCGATTACGATTCGGAAATCACGATTCATGGGCAGATTGGCACCGACTTCTACGGCGATCAGGGTTATTCCGCCAAGCAATTCCAGGACGAATTCAAGCCGCTGGCCGGTAAAAAGGTGCTGCTGAATTTGCATTCCCCTGGGGGCAACATTTGGGATGCCTTCGCAATCTCTGAAATGGTGCGAAATCATGGCAACACACACACCAAAGTGCTTGGGTTGGCGGCCAGTTCAGCCGACGTTATTTTTCAAGCCGGGGCCACGCGCATCATGCCCAAAATGGCCATGCGGATGGCGCACAATCCGTCCGCGCTTTTTGTGGCCGCCGGCAACGCGGATGCGCTGGAGGCGCAAAAGGACGAATACGACAAGACGATTGCCCGGCTGCGCAAGCATGGCGACACGCTCGCCAAAATGTATTGCGATTGCAATTCCGCTGATCGTTCGCTGGAAAAAATCAAAGACGACATGGGCGCCGAGGAATTCATGGACGGCGAGGAGTCACAGAAAAAAGGATACTGCGATTGCCTGTCTGACGACATGCCCGTGACTGACGCGCTCGACCTATCGAACCTCAAAAAAGTCCCGTCCACCGTCCAAAACATTTTTAACGCTCTGCCTACGCAGGGCACGAGCAAGAACACGCCAACACCACAACCAACGCCGGCTATCACCGGCACCAACACCGACACACATATGAGAAAAAAAATGGAAGCCCTGCTGAATTCCTGGCAGGTGCCGTTCACCGACAAACTGACCGATGACGAGATTTTCGCGCTCGTTGAAAAAGGCAAGCCAGCCCCCGCGCCCGCGCCGCAGAACACACTGCCAAAACCCGCCACCGCTGATATTGTCCTGACGCCTGTTTTTGACGCTGCCACCACCGCGCTGATCAACGACCTGCGCGCGCAGCGGGACAATACCCGCCGCGAGAATCTGCGGACGCAACTGCTGAATTTGGCGAGCGCCGACGGCGGAATGCGCATCCCGCTCAATTCCGTGGAAGGCTGGCTGGCTCGCGCCTTTGCGGCAACCGATGAAGCCGCCGGCAATCCCATCGTCAATGACCTGAAAAAGCTGGAAGCCAAGCCCGTCGGCATCCTGCCTTTGGGCAATGTCGAATTCCCGCACAACGGCAAGGTTGAAGACAAGCTTATCGCCACCGCGATTCAGGACTGCATGGCTCCGCGCAACGCCATCTTGCAAGGCCGGCTGCTCACCACCGACGAGCGTGCCCGCAAGGACCTGGCCGCCGGCTCCAAGCGCATTTCCAACATCCTAGACAAGCAGATTCACGCCATTACCGGCGACACCGGCAACCACCTTTACCGGGGCGGCTATTTCAATCCACGCCGGGCCGAGATGATCGGCGAATGGATGGACGGCATGAATGTCATGGACGACACCCAGAACGGGCCTTACGGCGGCGTCACGGTGTCCAGTGACCTCCAGCGCCAGGTCATCATGTCGGAGTCCATGCGCGCCTTCCGCCGCCGCCTGGCCCCGCTGAATTCCTTCGCGCACACATGGAATTCCGTCCCCCTGCAAGGCAAAGACGAAATTGACGTGCCCTACTACCCGCTGTTCACAACCGCCTCGCAGCGGTTTGTGTCGCCCGGCGCCGCCGGGGCTGTCGCTGGCTCGACCGGCTACACCTTCGCCGCAGGCACCGACCAGGCTTTCCGCAAGCAAATTCTGGTTGGCGGGTCCGGGCCGGCCACCAAGATTGCCGGTCAAGATCGCGCCTACCAGGCGTTGACCTACAGCGCCTATCTGCTGCGCCGCCAGCCCTGGGTTGACATCCAACGCCTCGCCGTGATGCGTACCGAGCAACTGGCGTTCGACATCCTGAACGACATCATCACCGCCTGGGTGCTGAAGGTGAACTTCGGCAACGGCTATGCTTATCAGCCGACCGCGTTCGACGAAACCAGCGTGGCCGCCCTGCAAGGGGTTGCCAACAAAGCCGACTGGCCCGAGGGGATGCGCAATCTCGTCATCGGGACGGATTACTATACCAACCTCGCCAGCTCGCCCTACGTGAAGGCGTTTCTGAACATCGGCGACACTGGCACCATCCGCGAAGGCCGCATCGGCGGACTCTACGGATTTGAGGACACCATTGGCAATCCGCGTATCCCGGTTACTTCTGACACAAATCTGGTGGGTTGGATTTCCTATCCTTCCGCCATTCTCGTCGCCACATCGCCCATCCTGCCTGGTCCCGGCGAAATGCGTGTCATGGTCAGCTACGACTTGGTGGTGGACGATCAAACCGGACTCACCTTCGAGTACAAGTACTGGGGCGAGCCATGGAACAGCGCCGACCGCGAAATCATCGAGAGCAATTACGGCTCCGGTCTGGGCGAACTCGCCGCGCTCAAGCGTATCGTGGTCACCGGCAATTAAGCCGGCGAAGATTGCACCATCCGGCGCGGGGACAGCACCCGCGCCGGAATCAAACCAACCAACGAAACCAATTTTTTAACTCACAATGAAAAGCGTGCTATTGGGCCGTAAACACGGCAGCGAGGAATGGACTTTGATTGCCGGGCCGGACATTTCCACCAGCGATCAAATCCACATCCGCGCCAAAATCATGGAGTCCCATCCCGTCAACGAGGTTTGGCAGGAGGTCATCATGTGGAATGAGAATGTCGCCAAGGGCAGGCTGCGGTTCATCACCAAGGCCGAATCTGAAAGCGCCGCCGCCGCGCAGAAAAAAGCGGATGCGGAACTGGAAAGCGCCCGCGCCGAGGCGGAGAACCGGCAGGCGAAATTCGACAAAGACAAGGCCGACATTGCCGCCGAGCAGCACGCCAAAGAGGTCGAGCGCCTCAATAAATTGCACGCCGCCACCGTCGCGGCGCAGGAGCCGATCAACAAAGCGAACATCGCCAAGCGCGCCGCCGGACAGATCAAATAAGCAATCACCGTCAACCAACAACCAACAACAAATCATCAACGCACTATGAAATTCGCAAAGAGCCTTCTGATTACCGCACTCGCGCTGGGCGCGACGGCACTGACCGCGTTCAGCCAGACCAACATCAGCCTGCCGAACACGCAGCCGTATTACAGCATCAGCAACATCGTCATGGCCAATGGGGGTTTTCTGATTGCCAACGACGTCATTGCCGGCGGCCAGACCTTCACCGCGACCAGCGGCACCAACAACCTTGGCCAGCAAATTCAGCCGGTGGGTGTCACCAAATCGCTCAACGTGTCCTTTGGCTTCATTGTGACCACGACCAACACCGCGGGCGCCAGTTACGTCGCCACCATCCAGGCTGGCACAGGCCTGGGAGACTGGACTTCGCTGTCCCCGGTTCTGCCACTCAATCCAACGGCCACATTTGGCGGCGCGACCACCAATAGTGTTTGGTCAACGAACGCAACCTACAACGTCGGCGGCTACACTGCCTTTCGCGTGAAAACCGTCACCAGCGCCGAGGCTGCAACCACAAACGCCACGTATTCCGTCTCGTTTTCCTGCAAGCCCGGCATCTAATCACGCGAAATGTCCCTGTCTGATACATTGCTGCAATCCGGCTGCTGCGCGCACATCAACGCGGTGCATGGCGAGACCATCACCGTGTTGAGCGCCAGCAGCCCGGACGCCGGCAAATCTTTTCAGTGCGTCGTTGAATTGGACGCGGATTCAGTCTTGCAGCAGGCGATGCACGGCACCAAGGACCGCCGGGCGCGCCGCTCGCTCCATTTCATCGCGCCCAACCCGGTGCCCAACCTGCAACCCAACGACCTAATTCAAACCGCCGACGGCCGCAAATGGGAAATGGTTGACGATCCGCAAAACGACTATCTGGAAAACCACCTTTGCGTGCAGGAAGTCATCAGCAAGGACGCGCGATGAAATTCCTTCTCCAGTCCCAACTGCCCAGTTGTTGCAAAAAATGCACCAACTCGAACTATCCGGTATTGCCGGACAGTTTCACCAAAAGCTGGCGCGACAGGTGCGCTCCCACCGCCCGCCGCGCCGGCATTCTCAATATGTTCCACGTGGAACAATAACCATGAGCGCCGCCCTGACCTGCCAGTACGACACCAGCGAATTGACCCGCCGGGTGTCCATGCTTTCAGGGATGCTGCTTGGCAATGGAGCGACCGAGGGCGAGATGCAGAAACTGCTCAAGCGCGAAACGGGCCAGCTTCACGCGCGCATGGGAGATGCAGCGGGGCCGACGACGCAGAAGAAGGGCATGGACAAGCTCGACAAGGAAATCAAGGGCCACCTGACCGTATTGCCAACCGAGACGCCGCAGTTTGAGGCCTCCAAAAAATATGACGATTTTTTCTGGCTGTACGCCAGTCCCGGCGCGCTGGTAGGCATCGCTGGCCATGATTACCAGATGGACGCCTCTGGTGATGCCGCGCTGGCCATGCTGCGAGCTTCTCAACGTGAAGTCCCGCGTGGTCCCGCCTGGAAAACCATCGGCCAGCGAGGCGTCCAAAAAATCGTCCAGCTTGACCGAGTGAAGATTTCCACGTCGGCAATGGCCTACGTTCGCAACGCTTTGAAAGATCGCGTCGGCCAGTTGCGGGCGTCATTCTATGTCGTGGCCAAGGAATACGCGCCATTGAAGCGCATTCCAGCATGGATCGCGCACAGTTTTGGAACCGTCGAGGGTGAGGGTAAGTCACAGCATCACGAGGACGGTATGGGCACGCCGGTAGCTTCCATCGAAAGCCGCGTGACCTCTCCCGGCGTTATTTCCAATGGTGGACTGACGCGAAAGTTTCAAGGGGCCATCACCAAAAGCCGTTTCGTCCTGCAAAGCAAGCTGGAGAAAATTGGGCGCGGGGCGAAGTACCTGTTTGAATCAGGTCAAGTGTACTTCCCGCAACCCGAAACTTTGGAGGATGAAGAATGAACTTCACCGATTTCCAATCCCTCTACGATTTCAGCCTCGTCGAGGCCGCGGTGCAGTCGTTCTTTTGCGGCGTTGATGGCAGCCTTTTTGTCGCGCCATTAAGTGAGACAGACCCAGCGCGCGGCACCTGGACGCCGCCGCCGGGCTTCACCGCGTTCTACACCAACGCGAACATCACCGTCAACCAAGCCTGTCGCCCCCGTGTCAAGATTCGACTCAACAACGTCAACCACGTGCGCGGAGCCTACGCTCTGGACGCCAATGGCGCCATGCGCGAAAAGGCGTGGCAGGCTTCGATGGAGTTTGGCATTGTCACCGAGCCGAACTACGCGATTCATTGTCAGCTTCGATCGCAAGTGCTGGCCATCATCGCCCAGGGTGTGGCCATCAGCCAGGACGGCACGCTCTTTGCAACCGGTGGCATCAACAAGTATTTGAAGCTTCACCAGGTTTCCGAGTTCTGGAGCCGCAACGCCTCGACCGATGTTGTCCCGGCGGAAGGGGCTTACATGAGTCTAATCCCAACACAGCTTGCTTTCAGCATCCCGCCGTCCTCGTGGCCAGCCGGGATGCAGACGTTTTAACCAACAACCATCAACATACCACCATGAAAACACTGAAAATACTCATTGTCCTTGTCATCGCCAACCTCATCGCCGCGCTCACCGCGCCTGCGCTCACCACCACCAACCTGCTCGCCCCGGTGTTCATCCAGACCGGATACACCAATGGCCAACCGGTAGCCTACTACACGTTCCAGCTTCCACTACCTCAAATCGTCGTGGTGAGCTATACCGGCATCACCAACATCGTCGCCGGCACTAATGCGCTTGGTTTTGGGGCCACTGCGACCCTGTACCCGACGAATCTTTGGAACATCTACCCGATCCAGACCAACGCCAGCAGCGACACCTATACCGCCAATCAGATCCCCGGCACGACTAACGGATTTGTGAATGTGACCGTCGCGGTGTTTGGCACTTGCACGAACGCCACCGCGCTGGGAACCAATTTTGTCCAACAGCAATGGATGCACCAATAATCTCCGCAGCAACAACCGCAACCATCATCGCCTAAAAATATGCAAACAGCAGCCATCCAATATACCGCCTCTGGAATGCCGGTCGGTCCCGCCGGCGCCATCAAAGGCATCATCCAATTCTACCGCCCGCCAACCGTTACCGACGCGGCGGGCTTAAATCAGATCGCGCAGCCTGTCGCCTTTGGCCAGGGTACGAATGCGGTCGGGTTGCCCATCGCGGTGTACGAGCTCACGCTTGATATTTCCGGCAAAGTGATGGAAACGACCGGCATTTGGGGGCAGGACAATAACGACCCGACGTCGGTTCGCGGCAAGGTGACGCTTAATTGCGGCACTTACGTTCAAGCCAATGGGCAGCCCTTGCTGGCAGTCGGTGATTTTTGCGAAATCTACATCGGAATGCAGATCACCAGCACGGCGGCCACGCCGGTTCCCTGCCATGCGTCCCGATGGTTCATTGACGGCAATGGCCTTGCCACCACGGGGTTCAACACATTCAAGCTCAAATTGACGCTTGATCGCGTAAACAGTGATCCGAATCTGAAAGAGTTTTAACCGTGATTCGAGCGATTGAATTTTCAATCGCAGACTTTCCGGGTTATGCCGAGGCGATAGAAAAAGAACAGGCAATCCGAAGCGCCGCGTGTCTTGGCATAAACGAGATCATCTGCGGGTTTGAGGCGAAGCCTTTGACGGCGGCGCACGTGCTTCTTTTGAACCTCGTGCGCTCGCCGTTTTTGCGCGCGTTGCCGGTCGAGCTGCTGTGTTCGGAAGTGAATCGCCGCCAAACCCTCACCGACATCATGCGCTTTCTGTGGATCGTGTCGCCGGATTACGAGCAGGGGAGCAAGGCGAGTGCGCCGCGGCGATGGTGGCGCTTTGTTGACCCGCCACCCACCGCCCGCGACCGCTTCAACTCCAAATTCGCCTTGCTCGCCAAGGTAAAGCTCGACGCCTTGGTTTCCGCCATCCTGGAATATGTTGAAGACGCCTTCATTGACGCCGAAAAGCCCAAGGCTGGCGAAAACCGCGTCAGCTACTATGCGCAGGAGGTTTCCATTGCTTACGAGTTTTCAAAATTTCACGGCTACCGTCTCGACTTTTGGAACTTTGGATGCCCTGCCGACAAGAATCCACTGCACGTTCCGCTCAAGATCGTGTTTCAGCTTCGCAAGGTGAGGCGCGAGGCTGAACTGGGCAAGGATGCCGGATTGTCCAACCGCTCAGATGAGCGAGTCGAGTCCGGGCTGGCGGCGCTGGCGGAAAAGAACCGGAGGAATTGACGATGGCTGAATCCAACGAATCAATCATGCTGCGGATGGGGTTTGATGCCGCCGCCGTGGATCAGGGCCTGCTCAAGATGGAGGCGCGCGCGCAGAATAGCGCCGCCAAGACCAAGGCTATTTTTGCCGAGGCGGATGCGGCGATGGCGAAGGATTACCAGCTTGCGGTTGAAAAAATGATAGCAGCGGACGAAAAGCACGCCGCCGTGATGGGTGAGGTTCAAAAGGAAATTGCCGCCGGGGATGCAAAAACACTCGCTGAAAGACAAGCTCGATCAGCCGCATTTGAAGCGGCCCGGCTGGCTGAAATTGAGCGCGTCAAAGAGGCGCAAATCCTAGCCAACGCCGAAATCATCGCATCTGAGCAGCGTCGGAATGAGAAAACTTTGATGATGGGGCGCATTTACGCCGGGCGGCAGCTTGGAAATGGAATTTCACCGGCTGACATGGGGCAGCACGCTTACGGCGCTTTCGGCCCAAACGCCCCGGAAAATGAAGGCGGCGGATTAGGACCTGGCGGTAAAGGCGGCGGCTCGCTTTCCATCATGTCCCGCGAGGCAATGGTCATGGTGCGCGAGTGGCTGCGCGGCAACTGGTCGCGAATGCTGGGCAGCTTCACAATTTTCCTGAACGCAATGGGCGGGCAGATGAAAAAATTCATCGAAGGCCTTTTTGGGATGTCGGGAGCCATCATTGGCGGATTGCTGGCGACTGGTTATGTGATGTGGGAGAAGATCAAGGCCTTCAATAAATCACTGGATGAAGAAGGCAAATTTCTTGCGGAATCATTTGGCAACCGCGAAGAGGCCAAGCGCAAGGCGCTGGATAGATCAGCCGAAGCAATGGCGGAGCAGCGGGCTGAGATGCAAAGGCTCGCAGACAAGCACGAGACTCTGATTCACGAAGTTGACCGGCTTACAGAAGCGTATTTGAGGCAGGCTGCCGCTTCCGAAAAACTCATTCAGGCGGAAGGAACCCGCCAGATTGCCGCCATCAACCTTGCGGAGCACATGGGAATGATGTCGCCAGCCGAAGCGGCTCACGCGCGGGCTACCGCTAGTGCTGCCACTTTCGAGGCGGTACAGCAAACCAAACTTGGCGCGCTTGCTGACGCCGTTGGGTTGGCTTCCAGCGCGGTCGCTGGAACCGAAGGGGCAAAAGGCAGGCTGGCGGCAAACTACCAAGGTGCGAATTATCTGGCCTTCAACAGCCCTTCAGCCATCGCCCGCCAAACCGCCATCGCCGCGCATGAAACCGCCGTCGCGCAACTCGCAAAATTAAAAGAGCAGCGAAAGGGATTGGCCGCCACTGTTGATGAAAACGACCAAAGCTTTTATTCCGCAGCGGCCCGCGCGCTGTCGGTTGGAAATAGGTCTTTGCTGCCATCCATCACCGCAAACCAGCAATATGAGCAACTTCAACGCACTGATGCGTTGATAAAAAAATACCAGGACGCCATTGATGCCGAAACGCGGCAACATGCCAGCAATGTTGAGACTCAAAAAGACCTTGAGGAAAAGGTTAAAGAAGCCAAACGGATCCAAGATGAAAACAATCAAGCGAACATTGACCTGACCGCCAAGCTGAAAGAGGCCAAGGAAAAATACGGCGATGAAATGACGGCCATGCAGGCTACGCGCCAAAACCTCATTGCGGGGTCACTTTCCAATGCCGACGCCCAAGCGACGGCGTTGGCTAAGATGGATCGGGTGAATCCAACGATTGAGGACTTGGCGGGCGCGGATTACATGAAGCAACTCAAAGAGCTTTACGGACACGAAAAGCAGGAGGAGTGGCAGCGCGACCGTCGCGGGCGCTGGCACAAGGTTAAGAAGGAAAGCGGCATGTACGATTTGCAATCGGGAACCGGCTATCTCGCTGGTGTTGCCCAAGACTACGAAAGGTCAAAATTTCAGCAGCTTTATGCAATATCATTTGAAGAAGGTCAATATGACCCCAAAACCGGCAAGCTCATAAAAGGCAGCGACGCCTACAACGCCCACCAGCGCATGATTTCCGACCGGCAGGTGATGGGGGTCGCTGGCATAGAAACCCCGGAGCAGCAAATGGAAAGCTTGATTGAAGCAGGCGAGCAAACCCGCTTAGAAATCGTTAAACTCAACGCGCTTATTGCCAGCGGAGTTCCGATCAAAGACGGGCCCGGAAGCGGCTCGACCGGCGGAAGCTCAGGAGATTAAACCATGAGCACCCCCGCCATCCAATACGAAAGCATCAAGCGCACGCTCGCCGCCGCCTCGGGGCCGATCCGCCGCCGCTTCCCGCTGCCTCAAAACAGTCCAATCCAGTTTGCCGCCTACGCCTTTGACCAGGAATTTGAAATGCTGCTGACGGATGCGACTTCCGGCGCGCAGAACTTCCCGCCAGCCGCCAAAAACACCCCGTCCAACGCCGCGCCGGGCGGTACGGCGACGTTTGCCGGCTTGCTGGATGGAAACGCCATCCTCACCAAGTTGACGCAGCCGGCGCCCACAGGCGGCGGCAAGGGCAAGTTCACGGGGAGCTTCGCCCGCGTCCCGGCGCCATGGGATGATTTTAAGACAATGGGCGTCACGTTTCCTGGCTGGATTAACGCCTCCTCGACTGGGCTGGCGCGCACAACCCGCACCCGCAACGTCAATGTCCGCATCCACCGCGATTATTTCGTCATTGATCCTGCTGGCGTCCTCACCGGGGCGGGCGTGGTGGACTCAGGTGGAACCGCCATTGTCACCGTCGCCGTCATGGGCTCTATCCCCTCAATTCTCCGCAACGTCTGGCTCAACACCAACGGCAGCGCCGCGCAGCCAAACAGTGAAGTCAACGACCTGGTGATTTCCGGCGGCGTGGCGGTCGGGCCCGGCTACCTTCAGACCTATCCGACGACCAACCAGTACCAGACGATGATTTCCAACGCGGCCGCGGCGCTCGGCTCGGGAGCTTGGACGGCAACGAATCCAACCGCCTGGGACGGACTAACCTCAGGCAGCAACATCGCCAGCGCCGGGCAGTACAAATGCGCGGATTCGGCGCTCTCAATTTACGAGGGCAATATCATCTGCCGGGAAACCTATTTCGTCATCCCGCAATGAGCGAACCCAACAAAACCCCAGGAAACCTGCTGGCAACGAAAGTTGACCCGCCGGGGCCGGCCACGTGGATTTCGCACAAGTGGCGCATGTTCATCGCGGAGTTGCTGACCTGTTTGATGAATCCGCACATTACCGTGCTGTACCTCGATTCGGACGGCGCGGCCACCTTGTCAAAGGACGCCGAAATTGTCATGGGGCCGGCGGGATGGACGGCGACGTTTGATTTGACGGACGTTGGGGGCAGTGGGGGCACCCCGACAGGCGCAACGGTTGCCGGCGGGACATTTGTTTCCGACGGCGGCGATTACATCGTGGTGACTCCAAGCGCGGGCGGCAGCAACGTGAATGTGGCCAAACCGCCGAAGCTCCGTTGCTCCATCACGACGGATACGCAGATTGACGGGACCGGCGTCCATACGTACACCTACAACGCCGTGATTGTCGGCGGCGTCATCGTCGCCTATACGCGAACCAACACATGGAACAGCGGCAGCAATTCCGAGACTGAAGACATTACGCCCGCCTACCTCGTGGGCGATCTGGTGTACTACATCAACATGCCGAGCTTGAACATGCCGGTTTCCCCCGGCAGCGGAACTACTGTGGCCGTCACCCTGCTCGACATCCACGAACACGATTGGGCTGTATGAGCTTTGTCCACCAACGATCAGCCGGCGGCGCGCAGGTGCGATCAAAAGGAAGCGCGAAGAATACGCTGATTGCCAACGCGACAATGTATTCCGGCGTCCTGGGTTGGTGGCCAATTAACGGCATGGGCACGTTCAACTCGCTGGCCAGTCCGACCAATTGCACCCCTGATCCAAACAATGCCGGCAATCCTAGCAGCATGAATAACATTTGGCCGAATGTTTACAAGACGCTAACTCTTGTTTGGACGCAGGACACCGGGCCGGTTCAGACCATTGTCTATCAGTATCAGGATTATTGCGACGCCCCGATATTGGTCACAACCACCACTGATCCGGGCTGGGTTGAGCCCAGCGGTTTCACCAGCTCGCCCGCCATCACCAGCACCACTGTCAGACAGGGCTACACCTACCCGCCATATTCCGGCACCGGCACGTTTGTTGCCACGCTGTCAAATCAATTTATTGCCGCAACGAATTGGGCCAGCAAGGTCGCGAGCGCGCTGGATTTAATCAGCGGCGTTGGCGCTGGCACGCCAGGCCTTTCCGCCGTGACGGTCGCGCTATGTCCCGTCACCGCCGGCTACAGTGGCACCGTAATGACCACGCCGACCGGAGGAAAATACACCTATGGGACAATCGCATTCGGCACGTACCTTTGCGGCGCGGTCCTGGGCCTGCCTGTGCGCGATTGGAACATTCTTCAACTGATTGACCCCGGCTATTCCATAAACGCGATACCGGCACTGCATTCAATTTACAGCGTTGATGCTCCCGGCGGCGGCACCTATCACAATCTCGGCGGCGTCATCGTGCTCGCATCCTCATGGATTCTGAACGGCACTTCGCTCGGCTACGAGCCGTCGCCAGTGCCAAACAACAAAACCATCTACGCCCAAAAATTCGACCCATCAACTTTTGCAATGGGAACTGTGGTGCAGCCCTCGCCTGATTTCATCGCCAACACCATCAACTACCCGGACCCGCTGACCTCGTTCCCGGTTCACGTGAATTTTTTCCCGTCAGATGTGCTGCCGAATTTGGTCGCTGGCGGCGTGACTGGGGCGAGCTACGGCATCGTAGGTTTCCGGTCGGCTGTTCTTTAATAATTGACAAACGCACGAACCAAACGAAAATCACTTTATGAAACAAAACCTCGCAACCATGTTTCTCGCCCTGGCTCTGCTGGCGCCCACCCGAGCCTCCCAGTTCATCTACTTCACCACCAACAGCGCCACCGGGCAGCTAGATACGAACGACGTGATCTTGCGCGCCTTCAGCACCGCCCAGAACGCCGACGGCTCCATGAACTTGGCTGGGCTGCCGCAGCGGTTTCACAACCCGACCGGCTACCTCACCAACTGGCTGGTGATGAACAATTACCAGTACACGAACCCCGTCATGGGATCATGGGTCTGGGTGCGGTCCTTCGACAGCAGCAGCAATTTCAACGCGGTGGTTTATCCGCCGTTCAACAGCAATCCGTTTGTGACGCTTTCGGTCAACACCAATGCCGGCGGTTCCGGCGGCGGCTCTGCTACAAACGTTTTTTTCCTTTCCGGCACCAATATTCAGGCAACTACCGTCAACGGTTCCAACCAGTTCAATCTTTACGGCGTCATATCCACGAACAATCTGCCAATGTCACAACTTACGGGATTGAATGGCACAAACGGGCTGAATGGCACAAACGGGCTGAATGGCACCAATGGAATCAACGGCACAAACGGAATCATTTACGGTGTTGCAGCCGGAGCAAATGTGACTGTTGCAACCAACAGCGCGGGCGGGGTTACCACGTTCACTGTAGCCTCAACAGGAGGCGGCACCACCTACACCAACACCAGCGGCGCGGCGGGTCAGATTTCCGGTTTGGGCGTTGGAACTAATGTCACACTCGCCCAACTTCCGCCCGGCGTGGTGACGAATCAGCCATACGGTCGGATTTTGTACGCATCGCCAACCGGAAATGATGCGGCTGGTCAAATTAGTAACACCAATAATCCGTTCACACTTCTGGGTGCATTGGCCATAGCAACCAATGTTTATGATTGTGTATTCATGATGCCGGGAACCTATTATCCAACCGGAAATCTTCATGTGGCGCAAGGAGTTACGTTGCAAGGTGCTTCTAGGCAGTCTTCTATCATTGTACAGACAAATAACCTGACATCCATAATTTCTTTTGTGGCACCCGGCAACAATGTTGTGCTTTCACACTTTACATGGCGAATATCGCCAACGAACAATTATGGTTCCTTTTTGGGAACGACCAGCTTTACAAATCTTTTGTGTAATGACTTGAACCTAATCGGTGGATATGACGTTTTTTATGGAACCTACACCGGAACCGTGACTAACAGCCTTACTATCGAAAATTCATTTATTTCCAGTCTTTGGGATATGTTCATTCCTATTAACAATTCAGGAAGCTTAGTCAGCATCAATAACACCTGGGTTGGATTTAACCTTTTTGGAACGACTAGAATCATCACCACGCGCCAGCTTCCTTTTGTCGATTACGGAAGCAGCTTTTACAATTTCGGCGGCTCGGGCGGTTGCATGGCGGACTTGCAATTTAACGGCTCATTGTTTTTCAACAGTCCTTTAGGGTCTTTCCCCTCCGGCATTCAATATGTCGGGTATCAAAATTACGGCACAGTCTTCGACGTGGCCCACAATTCCTCTTTAAATCTTTCTCCGGGTGGAATCTCGGCTTTGGCTACTAACACCGGATGCACTTACCTCTACCTAGTGCTAACCAACTTCACCACGCCAGATACGGCTGCGAACGGAACTTATACGCTAGCATGGGCTGTCGGCGATTTGGTTCATTTTCAAGGAAACGGATACCCATCCGACGATGTACAAGCGCAATGGACCAATTCAGGATCGTATTATGTGACCCTGAATACTGCGGTTGATTTGGGAAATGCTCAAACGACAGCACCAACTTGGAGTGTTGATAAGGTTGGGAGTCCAACTCTTTATGTGAATACAGACGTGATTGCGTTTCCAACCACAACCACGATTTTAAATGGCGATTGGTTTGCCAACTATGGCACCGGGACAGCAGGACAATCTTACTTTAAGACTAATATCATTCCAATGTCATCCTCCTCGATCATGCTTCCGCAGATATTCAGCGGGGCTATTCAAACTGATTGGACTGGTACAAACGTGACGTTCACCGGCAACGGAGCAGGCCTGACTAACTTGAACGCAGGGCAATTGACAGGGACCGTGCCACTGGCGTCGCTGGGAAATGCGGTAACCAACAATCAAGCGGCGGTCATTCTGGGAAACAATTTGACGGAGCTAAGTTCGGCGGCGGTGGCGTCGCTGGTTCTGGCGCAAACCGCGAATGGCGGGTCCACGAATATATTCAACTCGACCGCCGGCGGGGTGACGCTGCAAAACAACCAAGGGGGTCCGCAAAATTTGACGGTGAGCAATCTGACCGCCAGTGCGGTGGGCGGGAATGGGGCGGCAATGACCAATTATGCCAGCACCAATCTGATTAATGCCTATGCGACAATTGCCGGAAACCTGACCAACTTCGCGCTACCCCTGAACGGTGGGCGATGGCTTTACGTGATGACCAATTGCGCGGCCTTAACCAACTTCATACCTATGGGGCTAAACAGCGCGACACTGGCCGTAAGCAACGCCGGCATCGTGGCCACGAATCTCTATATCAACGCCGCCGGTTACGCGGAGAAATCCAGCACCAACGTGTTAAGCGTGCCAGCGGGCAAGATGATGTACATCTGGGTGGATGCTCCCCCCGGCACGACCAATTATTTCAACTGACCATGAATACCTACATTTCGATCCTCGCCGCGCTGATTGTCCTGGTTCCATCCAGCTACGCGCTCGCGCAGGGCATTTTTCCAGCGGCGTTGCTGTCACAATACCGCCCATCATCGAGCGGCGGAGGTGGCGCGGTGGGCACGAATTACTGGCCAATCAGCTACACGTCCGGTTCTGGTTCCTCAGGCAATTATACTGTCGGCACGCAGATTGTCATCGGCTCGACAAATGTTGTGGTCAATGCCATTGGGTGTTTTCTTCCCGCGAACTCAACCGCGACATACCAGTTGGGGTTGTATAATTCGAGCGGCTCACTGTTGGCATCAAACACAGTGGTTGGGACGAACGATCTCAGTAGCACCGTCATGTATGCGTCAGTTGCACCAGTCACGCTGACTGCCGGAGCGACATATACTCTGGCGAGCTATGCAGGCGGCGCGACATTTATCCAATTTTCATCTTCAGCCTTCACCACGAATAATTGCGCCACAGCAGCGAATTGCACGTATGTGGGGTCAACTATACTCACGTGGCCAACCACGCTGAATGGTGCCGGTCAATCGTACGGTCAGGCTTTCATTTACCAATGATCTACCGCCTCGTTATCATCCTCGCCGCGTTCACCGCATCGGCCCAAGTGCCGATGCCGGTGGCGATGATGCACACCAATTACTTTCAGTTATTTGGACCAAGCAATAATGGACTATTGTATTCAGAGGTTGTTGCTAGCACAAATCCTTTGCCGGTGGAGATTCAATTCAACGAACCAACAAATGTTGATGGAGTCTGTTTGCAGTATGCTAATCGGCCAGGTCATTGGTGCGATATGGTTTGGCTGGGTAAAACGAATGACTATGTTTATCACGGGAAGCCGCAGCCTCCGACAGTTGTATTTTTGCAGGTCGATAGCATCACCATGATGCAACTGACCAACCCACCCGCAGCGGCTTTTTTCCGGCTCGTGAAAGCACCATCATTTAATCTGTTGCCGGAATTGGAATCCTCAACCAATTTGTCAGATTGGAATTATTATTGCGGAATCTTTAGTGGCGGAGAAACCATCACAATGCAAAGACTTTATTGAGCACCAACACTCTGTGAATCTATGGAAAATTCAAATCATGTCATCACACCAAAGTCGAGCAACTGTCAGATGAATTCGACAGAATGCAGGCAGATGTTTGACTTGGTTAAAGATATGCACACCGCCCTTTGCGGTGACAAGGAAATGCGCATGCCTGGTTTGATTAAACGGGTGGAAGTTGTGGAAAACAAAGTCAGCATGGCAAGGTATGTTGGAATTGCCTTAGTCAGTCTGTCAATAGGCGCGGCTTATGGATTGAAAGGTGGAGTGGAGAAACTGGTTGAATTTATGTTCAAATGAATACCATCCTTCAATACTTTTCCGATCACCAAACCATCATCGTCGCGTGGATGGTCCGCGAGTTCCACCTGCTTTGGGGGAATCGTGCAGCTATTGCCGCTTGGATGGATTCGCGGGATGGTGGAATCATTCAGATGATTTACTTTAAAATTTTTGGAATTTCCAAACAAAAAAATAATGAAAAAACATAAAGCCCCATTTCAGGACTACTGGGATGAGATTAAACCAATTGAGGATGTTAAATCCGATGACTGGACATCACGCAATTCTGTTTGGTTAACATTTGTAATTGCCGGCTTGGCTGCGACAGCTGTTTATATTTTATATTCTATTATTCACCATAATTATTCGTAAAAATGACTTTAAAATTTCCGGCATGATGCCGGTAGAAAACAAAATAACACTATGAAAAAATACCTTCTAATCATCGTCCTTGCGGCGGTCATTGCAGCCATTACTGGCTGCGCTTCGCAAACCTGCAACGGCAAGCCGCCGATGTTCCAGCAGACAAAATTTCTGGGCGTCCCGGTGGATACCCGATATAACATTTACTAAGCTTTCGCCGGATTCACCGGCGGATTAACCAAAAATAAAATAATGAAAAAAAACAAAATCCTACTCGCGGCGGTTTGCGCCGCCGCAACGCTGTTCGCCGGCTGTGCAACCAGCGTTCGCGATAATGTTCCCGCAACGCAGATCACCGGTTCCCTGGCCGGCCAGCCATTCACGTTCACCGGCCCAAAGGATATGTCCATGACGAACTTTGTGGCGGAGGCTGACGTCAGGACAAACGGGACGACCCATGTGAAGGTTTCTATTGGATCGGTGACGGCGACCGTTGACCCGAATGTGATCACCATGACCGGGCAGGCATATTCCACGATGCGGGCGGCAGACAGCGCCCTGCTCAATTCCGCCATCAGCACCGCGGCGAGCGCGGCGGGAACCGTGGCGGGAACAGCCGTCAAGACTCCGTGAACATCTTCCGGTAGGTTTTTTGGGTTCTCCTACCGGGACTGCACGCCGCCGCCCGTTTTCCCCGTTATTCGGGCTTTTGGGCGGCGGCACTTTGAATTTATGAAAATATTGAAATGCGGCGCCGCCGGCGATAGCTGGTGCGTCAAGCTTCCTTTCGACCTCGGCACTGGCGGCGGACTGGCCAACGCCCTGTTCGGCAAGGTCATGGGCTTGGATGATTATTTCAACATCGCTCACGCCGGGGACAGCACTGAAGAGACAATGGGTCTGACGATGGCTACCAAGCTGGAGGCCATACTGCCGGGGACCGACATCCTGCTATTTACGGGCGGAGGGGACGACTTCGCGGGGGACCAGTTTGAAATCTTCTTGAACGACAATGCCGGACAGCCCATTTCGCTGGCGGTGAACATGGACAGGCTGCGGGCGGGCTTCGAGCTCACCATAGCCGACTATGAGCGTCTAGTTGAGATCCGGGACCGGATTGCCCCGCAATGCGTCATTGTGACCCAAAGCTACGACTTCCCGCCGGCTTGCCGCATGGGCGACCGCTTTTTGACCTTTGGACCATGGTTGAAGCCGGGACTGATTCACCGGGGATGGACTGACCCGGTTGACCAGGCAGCCATTGTAAAGAGCGTGCTGGAAGCGTTTGAGCAGGCAATGGCGGCAAACGCCGCCAGCCGGGATAGATTCGTCCATGTGAACACGCAGGGCACCTGTACGGCAGCGGATTGGGCCAACGAACTGCATTTAAACGAGGGTGGATGCCTCAAGGTGGCGGAAAAGCTAAATCTGGCGCTGCTGCCATGGATGGACAAAATCAAAAATGAATGACGACGAACTTGACGAGCTTTACCAAAATGACGGTTGGCAGCACCGGGCACCTGCTGATTGACGAAACGCTGGTCAACCGATGCGCCACCGCGCTGGTCATTGCGCTGGTGATTTGGCTGCTGTCGAAGGCGTGGCAGAATTTTCGAGGTTAGTTGTCCACAAAACAGGCTTTGTGTCGGCCTTCAAATAAAGCGGGTGTTTTGGGCTGCCATCGGCATTTACTCCAAGGTGGTAAAGCTGGCGGTTATGGTCCCGCAACAGCAACCGAACCTGGCGCGGCACCTCGGTTAAAAATCTGGCGTTGGTGCCCCAGGCGGCAATGATGATTCCAGCCTCGTTTGCAACATCGCCAATGTGCTTGAAGTTGTCATCACCTATTGGATCCACCACTTCACAATCAGCGGGATGATCGCGTCGTAGCTGGTGTCATACGGCTTGAAATAACGATATTCATGTATTGCTAAATCAATAAGTTCCGGTGTTTCACCATCCAACTCCGCCGCCGCTCTGATTTGGTCTTGAATGTTCATAAAATTAAAGCCCGCCGTCCTTTGTCCGGTCATTAGTATAGACCGATTTCAGGCCATTAACCGGCTTGATGTCGGACGGCGGGCACATGGTTAGTTGTCGTCGCCGAAGCTGTCATCTTCCCAATCCAGCTTAGCGTCCTTCCATTCCGCCGCGCCGCCGAGGTTGTCCAACAGTTCGCGGGCTTTCTTGGCGCGTTGCTCGTAGGCGATGCGCTTGCCGAGGGATTCAATGGCAGAAGATTCGCAACGGGCGATGTATTCGATGCAGGTGCCAACGAAATGGCCGTGATTACGTCGGAAGGCATCTTCGCCATCCTTGTTTAACTCCAACTTCATCCCGGCAATCCGGTGATTCTCGCGCTCAATTTCGCCGCGCGAACTCACGCAGCAGTACCGCTCTGGCTTCAATCCTTCAAGGATTTTTTCAAGTCCTGTGATTGTTTTCTCCGCGCTTTCGCCCGCTGGAATTTCAGCGGTCAATTCATAGCGCACGTGTTCATAGCTGCCCAGATTGAACAGCCTTCCGATGGTTATTTTTGTTATTGGCATATTTTTTGTTTTTTTTACCAGCTGTAGCCGCCGCCGGAGCCGTCGCCGTAGCCGTCGCCGGAGCCGTAGCCGGAGCCGGAGCCGTAGCCGTCGCCGTAGCCGTAGCCGGAGCCGTAGCCGTCGCCGTAGCCGTAGCCGTAGCCGGAGCCGGAGCCGGAGCCGTAGCCGTCGCCGTAGCCGTAGCCGGAGCCGTAGCCGTCGCCGTAGCCGTAGCCGGAGCCGGAGCCGGAGCCGTCGCCGTCCAGCGTGATTACCAGGGCTTCAAGCATGCGATGAAGTGGATGACCGCACGCATCGGCGCCTGCACGGTGCCCGCCTCATCCAGGATAGTGTTCGGTTGCGGTCCGGCTGCAGCCAACTGGCCCAGCCCCTTCGTCGTACCCCAGCGCCGGATATTTTTCGCGTGCTGGATCGTGATCATGTCACCCGTTCGGGTGACATTACCTTCGTACACATAACCGCGGTCCATGACCACGATCTGCGCACCCATGTTGGTTTCTTCCATTTGTTTGGCGGCTAATTGTTCTTTGGTCATAATTATTCCTCCCTCTCCGCATGTTCCGCCTTCACCAACTCCAAGGCATTAATGAACCCTTTGGCGTCCTCGCGGCCCAGGTTCTCGTTGAGCCATTCCGTGAACCGCTTGCAGGTCCGCTTAATCTGGTCCGCGCGCTTCTTGCTGGCGGGCTGCTCGCTGTCGAGGTGTTCGGCCAGGACGCGGCTCCCGATGGTGACGTTCAAGGCGCTGAACCATTTGCCGTCCAGCCGGCCAACGGTCATGGTCCCAAAGTCGGTGGCAGCCGGCTCGAACAGCTTGATAGCCTCCCGGCACTCAAACCGCGCCTCAGCCTCGATCAATTCCTGCTGGCGGTCGGCGTCGGTGACGGCCTCGGTGATGACTGGCTCGGCGTCAGCGGGGATCTCGCCGTCAACCAAGATGGATTCAAGATAGAAGAATTTCTTTCCCGCCTTGAAGTCCATCACGATGACCAGCGGTTTCTCGCGCAACTCAAAGCCTGCTTGCAGGGTGGCGTTAAGGGTTTCCATCTTGGATTCCGCCTCGGTCGTTTTGGCCTTATAGGACGCCTTCACGCTGTCAAATTCCGCCTCGACGGATTTGAGGTTGGCGAAGGACTGCCGGAACTCGATGTTGAGTGCCGCGATTTCCTCCGGGGTGAAGACGTGCTTCACTTGGCGTTTTACTTTTTTCAGTGTCGGTTTTTCGTTCATATTACTCCTTCACAGGTTCGGTCGTTGCGGTTGCGGCGATTTGTGCTTCCTCGACGGTTAAGTAAACCGCTCCATTGCTGGTTTTGTAGCTTTTCGTTGATTCGATCATAGTTTGTTTTTGTTGATGTTGACTGCAAAGTAAATGAGCGCACATCGTCTTGTCGTAACTCTCAGCTTTCGCTTCCCGCGTCGAAGCGGGCGGCTTGTTGGCTTTGTCCATCCCGACAGGTAGCTAGCAAGTCGGGCATTGTCCGGTGAAATAATCGCCGGAAATTTACCGCGTCTTTCGACGCCGCCGAATACTTCAGATGCGCGCTCAAAGGGTTCATATATCAATCGTCCGCTGCGCCCTGCCGCGGGCCCCCACGCTGATGTCCTGTTCCGCCGTGACACCCGGCAGCTTGTCGCCGGCGTCCAGCGCCGCCTTGATGGCCACCATGTCCCATTCGATCTTGCGGACGAAATCCGGCCGGGCCTTCAAAAGCTGGAAATCGTTGATTTGGGTGATCTTCCAGACCTTTTTGACCACCTGCCCCACAGAGCGGGTGATTTCGACGGGCTTGCTCTCGATTCTAGCGGCCTCTGCCGCGCGCTCGCTGGCCGCCAGCGCATCGGCTTGCGCCCTGGCTTGCAATTCAGCCTGCTGCCGCTCGCGCTCGATTCTGGCGGCTTCGGCGCGCTGAACGGCCTCAATACGGGCCTTCTCTGCCGCCTCCCGCTGCTTTTTGTTGGTTGCCTCCCGGGCCTGCCGCTCGATGGCTTCCGTCGCCTCCCGCTCTTTGCGCTCGGCTTCCAACCGCTCGCGCTCCAGCGCCGCCTCTTTGGCGGCCTGCTCGCGGGCGATGCGGAGTAATTCCGCCTGCCGTTCGGCTTCGATGCGGGCGATTTCGCGTGCCTGGGCCTCTTGCTCTTCACGGATGCGCTTTTGTTCAACGAGCGTGAAGTCTTTGATGAGCAACTGGAGGCGGGCGTCTTCCTGGTTCAACTCGTCAATGTGCGGCTCGGCGGCGCGGATCAACGCCCGCTGGGCTTCAACGAAAGGCTCGGTGAGCTTCTTTCGGGCCTTGTCAATGGCACTAGAAACCTCCTTCAAGGTTTTCCGCGCATTGTTGGCCTCGTCGTTTTCCGCCCGGTTGGTGACTTTGCCGATCAAGGCGGACGAGGCTAAGGCGTTTTCCTTCTCCGCGATGGCTTCCGGCGAGAGATTGGGCTGGAAGGCAGGGAGGATGGGGGCGCCGATTAAAATAAGAGACGCGGCGTTCATGGCTTCAATTCAGGCTTTGGTTGTGGTGGTGTCGGTTTGATTGCCGCCATCTTCCGGCGCCGCATGGCATTGCGGTGCCATTTTTCCTTGATGCGGTCCAGCCGGGAGGATGGCGAGCGATAGTTCACGACACTGCCCCCGCTTTCACATCCCCCAGCCCGGCGAGCAGACCTTTTTGCGCCTTCAACAATCGCTTGGCCACCTCGGCGGACAGCTCGCTGATTTGCGTCAAACTGTCGGCGTCGTTGATGTTGCCGGTGAGCTTGCCCCATTCGACGAGGTGTTGGAGGTTGAAACCGCCGGCGGTGATGATGCCTTCGAGCTCGGCTTGGGGTGATAGCTTGGTTTCTGGAGCTGGCGCGGCAACCAGCTTCGGCGGTGGTTCAGTAGGTAGCACCACCGATTGAACATCCACAATGGTTTGAGCCTCGTCGTCGTTATAGACGCCGCTGAACCCGAACGCCATACGGACAGCCTGACACAAGGTCCGATTGCGGAGCATCCGGCGGGGCATGTTGTTCCACGGGTCGGTGTTGCGGTGGCACTCGCTGAAGTACTCCGTGACCTTGACGGGCCGGTTCCGGTTCTTGACGTAGATGGTGGCGGTGCAGGAATAAGGGTTGCCGTCGCTGCCGTCCACAAACTCGAACTCAATGCCGTCGAAGTCGGGATTCCGAATCAGCATCTTATTCCAGCCATCCACGCTGACAATTGGGACGATGCCGCCACCCTTCGCGGGGAACGCATAGATTTCTTTTAGGAGCGGGTTCAAACCATACTCGTTGGACACAACCACCAGCGCCAACATTTCGTCATCGCTGGCGTTTTTGAAAACAGTGGCTTTCAAGGTGGCGTGAAGTTTGGCCGGCTCGACTGACAGGCGGGACGCCATCAGGGCGAGCGCGGACGGTTTCTGCGGCGGTTTCTCGCCGGGTTTGACGACTGCTGTATTTTGTGTACTCATTTTGTTTTATGTTTTTGATGTTGACTACGGTAAATTATTTTTTCGTCCCACAGCGACCACATTCAGTTGACCAATGCGCATTGCATTGACCACATGCCCCGCACTGCCAATTTATATGAATCTCGGCGGTGGGTGAGGGCTGGGGTGGTGTCGTTTTTGGCGCGGGCAAGAATAACGGCTTTCCAATCTTCCGGTTTGGCTCGCCGCTGTCTATTGTGGGGCAGGTGCAGCGCGCGATCACGCCAAGCATTTCATCCCAACCAAGACCCTCGGCAATTTCCAGCTTGCCGTCAATTTGTTGCGCGATCACGTCGAAATAATTCCGGCCAAATCCGGCGGGAATGATGGTTATTTGCATTGGTGGATTATTCATAAATTCTGCCTCCTCAAAACCACGATAGCCCGAGGTTCAGCCTTGTCGTATTGCCGACTGCCCGAATCCACCCAGATCAGGGTGTCATCAGCGACCACCCCCGCCTTCTCCAGCACATGGAAAATGCTGTCGAGGATGGCAGGCTGGTCATGCCGGCGGTGATCAGCGGCGTAATAGTCCAGGCGCATGGTGACGGGAATTGTGATGGGCTGCCAGTCGGGCGGCAGTTGCGCGCGAATGAGCATGACCATGCGGTTGCGCCATTGCGCCCAGGATTTGAGCGCATAGTGGTGCCCGTTCTTGGCGATTTGCATTGAGTTCTTGCCTCCCTTGATCGAGCCGGGGAACATGAGCGAGCAGGAGACGAACTCGCGCACAAGGGGACTGATCGGCGGCGGGTCCAAGTGCGTCAGCGCCCTTTTTTCCCGCCGGCTGGCCGCGCAGTTGAAAAAATCGGGGTTCAACTTTTTGAACGAAGCAGATTTGCTTGCCTGGGCGATGGATTGGATTTGGTTCATGGCTTTTTGGGCATGACCTCCTTTATGTCAGTCTGCAAATCAATCAGCGGCGCGCAAATTTCACATCGGCAGCCATCCGGGTGAGTGTCGGCCACTTTGAGGATTTTGGAAACGAAGCGCTTAAGGACATCCCGCTGTTTTTCAAGGCAGAGCATGTTTTTACGAACTGCGTTTCGCTCTCGAATGATGGCATACGGGCAGTAGATTTTGTGCGGTGGCGTCTGGCCGCTTTCGTTGAAACAATAGGGGCAATGGCTCATGTTAAAATCCTTTCAGGAATTGTTGAACGCGCAACCGGGTGAAACCTTGGTGCAGCCAATTACGATGTTGGCGGTGCTGTCGCACCACGCTATTTTTGTTTGATCACTCATTTGTTCAAAAGATGCCATGCCAGCCCAAAAACCAAGCTGAGAATGAGGGTTAAAATCAGGACGACCGTTTTCAATTGGCGCTTGGCTTCTTGCCGCGTCGGGTAGCTGAAGGCGACGCGCAGTCGCTCGGCTTCGGCGTGGGTGAGGATGGTTTTCTTTTTCATGGTTTCACCTTCGCCGCCGGGATCAACTTCTCCAGCTTGGCGGCAATGTCCTCGCGGTTGTTGTTTCGGGCGTGCATGGCCATTGTGGCCAGGGTGCTATTCAACAGTGGCCAATTGAACTGCGTCTTAAAGCGCGCGTTGAATTCGGCAACGGCGGCGGGGATGGTTGTTGGTTCACTCATTATTTCCTCCCCTTGCCACCAGGCTTCTGGACCTCGGGCAGCTTGCAGACGTTGAAGCCATCCGGAGTAGCGGTGGTGACATAACCTTTGCCGCCGATGGTTTTTGCGAATTTGCGCTCATTTTCAGTTCCAACCCAGAAGCTTTTGCCAGCGGCAATCAGTTCGCGGATTTGTTCGTTGGTGCGGATCATAAAAAGGGGCAGGGAATAAGCTCGCGGATTTTATTGGCCTGCCATTTTTTTTCGGCGTTGGCGGCGGTGGCGGAGTGGGCGGCGTAGGCGTCGGCGGCGGCGGCGGCGGCGGCGGCGGCGTAGGTGGCGTAGGCGGCGGCGGCGGCGGCGGCGGCGGCGTAGGTGGCGTAGGCGTCGGCGTAGGCGTCGGCGGCGGCGGCGGCGGCGGCGGCGGCGTAGGCGGCGGCGTAGGCGGCGTAGGCGGCGGCGGTGGCGTAGGCGGCGGCGGTGGCGTAGGCGGCGGCGTAGGCGGCGGAGGCGGCGGCGTAGGCGTCGGCGGCGGCGGCGGCGGCTTCGGCGTCGTAGGCGGCGGCGTCGGCGGCGGCGTCGTAGGCGGCGGCGGCGGATTTGCGGTTTTTCTCGTTCGGTTCCGAAATCCATTTTTCAGTCGCCTCAATCGCCGCGCGCGGCCTTTTGTCGTTAGGATGTTTTTCCTCGAATTTTTCCAACACATGCCGCGCGGAAGCCACCGCGATTTTAACCGAGTCGGGCTTGTCTAAATTTCCCGTCCTGCACAGCAGCCAAATAAGCCAATCACCGCGCTGGCAGGTGTTCCAGATTTTGACGGCGTCAAAGTTGCAAGCCTTGGCGAATTCCAGCCCATCGCGGCAGGGGTTCAACTTAAGGAAGTTTTGCTTGGTCAATTTCATATTACGAATGTATTCTCTACGGTTTCAGAATTTATGCAACATAATTAGCTTTGAAAATCCTGCACTCTTGTTTGAATTTTCGGCACCGCTCGGCCCGGTTCATTGATGCTCCAGTTTTCACGACGGCGAATGAATAACGATGGCATCCCGCCGGATGAAGGGCCAGTTGCGCCCGTGCTTTATGACCTGCCGAATCCAGCGCGTGAAGCGGTCGCTGCCGGCGGTCATGGCGCCCATGTTCCGGTTGCACTCGCGGTGCATTAAGACCGCGCCGGCATAATCCGCGCCGATGGTTCCACCTCGCGAGCGCGGCACTAGATGCGCCCGCGTGAGATTCTGCGGCAGGGTGAAGGCTTGACAAAGCCAACACCTGCCAGCTTGCAGGCGATATTGGTTTTCAAAGGTGAAGACTTTCATTCCTTGACTCCAAATTTTGCGGTTCGCTTCCAAAGCTCGCGCGCGGGTTGGATAATCCAACCTCGGTGATGCAGCCGGTTTAGCCGAGCGGTCACGTCCACGACATTCAGGCCGGTGCTGATGGCCAGTGACCGGCGCGTAAATGGCTCGGGTGCGTCTTGAACGATTTTCAAAAAGCCGGGGTCGAATTGCGGCCCGCTCCCCGGCTTGAGGCTGCCGTTGACTGGCTCCGGTTCCGGCAGCGCGGGAATCGGCGGCGGGGCAACGTCGGCGATGGCTGGCTGTTTGGGCGGTCGTCCGCGTCCGCGTTTGGGTTCGGTGGTGGCCACGTTGACCGTGGGCGCATTGCCTCCGTTGACTTCAATGGTGATGGTGATTTTCATAAACTATTTTTGCCGATGGTGATGCTCCCCGCCATGATGCGACTCACTCGGCGGATGACACAGCAGGCCCAAGATGATGATGCCCGCGACCAGCAGCAGGATTACGACCTGCTGCGCGGTGGACATGGGCGCGGCGCGGTGGTGGCGATGGTGTCTCATATGATTGGGCAGAAGGTTTGCGGCGACCAACAATCGAGCTCGTCTTGAATGGCATCCAGAGCGGCCCGTTGCCGGCAATGCCAATCGCCGTTGCGGTTGCTGTCGTTGAAATCCTCATACCAGAGCGTGCGCTGGAAGATTTCGGCGCGCAGGGCCAGCAGGACAGACATGATATGAGTTGCCGCCTCGCCGATGATTTCAGCGTTGTTTTTCACGGCGTCACCTCCATTTCCAACCCGACAGGTTCCGCCGGGCCGTCAATCATCGGGTGATATGTCGGGACCGCCGGCAATCCGCCGGCCTGCCCGGTCGCTTCCAACAGGGCCAGGATGACGAGGTTTTCATTCGATGCCGCCGCGGCCATTACGCGCGCATCGGACGTTTCGATTTCAGTTTTCATTTTTTGTGCTCCACAGTTGTGGCGTTGCCGCCGGTTAAATTTTCCACTCCCGGCAAAGTTGCGGTTGCCTGATTTTTCCGTCATCAGTCAGGCACAAGCCCTCGACGCGGATCAGCGCGCCAACCTCGACCGCCTTGCCATGAAGCGCGACCTTGCCGCGCGCCTGACCAGTTTCCACATCCTCGATGAAAACACTGTCCACGTCGCCATTGCGGCCGGTGACGCAACAGACGCCAATCCAGCCGGCCTTATGACACAGCATCGGCCCCCAAATGGTTGAGCGCGGGTGAGCAACCACACCCTCCGCACCCGAGTCCATGATGAGATCCACAAAGCCAGGGACATCAGTGCGGCAAACCGACGGCAGCCACCAATTAGCCGGGAAATTGACTTGCAACTGCTCGCACGTCTCCCACCGCTCGCCGTTGGACGTGTCCAGCATGTTCTCGCCGTCAAGGCTGGCCAGGGTGAGCACGGCAAACCATTCACCAAAACATGCGAAGCGGTCCAGATCTATGGTGGAGAATAGCCCTCCGGACTTTGGTCGCATTCGCTCACAAAGAAATTCCGCGGCATGACCACGGGACAGCAACAGCGGCATGGTGACAAGTTCGCCGTCATATTTCCGTTGAATCAAAAAATACGACGGTGGCAGATTCACGAAGTCGGCCAGGGAGATGATTTCTTTTGTGGGGTAGGGTGTCATAATTTTTTCGCCAATGGCAGCAGGAGGTTAAATTCAGGTGTGCCGGACCAGAACCGCACGCGGTCATTCTCGAAATAGTCCGTTTGCATGTCGGAATCATTCTGGACGTTGCCAAGATCGCGCGGCAGGTCTTTGCGCCGGGCGTAGATGGTGATCGCTTCCCGCGTCTCGGTATGGCTGGGCGTCGTGTAGATTTGGCCCAGGCTGTACCAGCAGGGCGTATATTGGCCGGTGGGCGATTTGACGCCGTGCTTGAGCATTCGGCAGCCGTTGAGGGTGATCGGGTTCATGGCGTCTTGCCTTTCACTTTCGCCGCCCGGACGCGCATAAGCCAGCGCGCGAGGATCAGCGGGTTGATGTTTCGGGGATGTTTTTTCATGGTGTGCCTTTCGTTTTTTTTATTTTCCGAGGGTTGAAAAAAGATTCACGATGGCTGCATATTCCACAATTTCTGCCGGGGTGAAGCTATTTTGGTCGGCCAGCGCCTTGCCGGCCTCACCCTGCCATTGCGCAAAGGTCAGGCATCGGCAACCAATTTGAAGATGGCCGCGAGAGCAATTTGTGCAGCCGTAACCTCGCGAATCAAGCAGAAATAAAGGAGACTCATTCCACGCGTCGCCGTACACCTGCGCGTTGCCGTACACCCACGCGTCGCCGGACACCCACGCGTCGCCGGACACCCGCGCGTTTCCGGACACCCACGCGTTGTCGGACACCCGCGCGTTGTCGGACACCCACGCGTTGCCGTACACCCGCGCGTCGCCGTACACCCACGCGTCGCCGTACACCCGAGCGTTGCCGGACACCTGCGCGTTTCCGGACACCCACGCGTTGTCGGACACCCGCGCGTTGTCGGACACCCACGCGTTGCCGTACACCCACGCGTCGCCGGACACCCGCGCGTGGCCGGACACCCGCGCGTCGCCGGACACCCGCGCGTCGCCGGACACCCGCGCGTGGCCGTACACCCGCGCGTCGCCGGACACCCGCGCGTCGCCGTACACCCACGCGTCGCCGTACACCCGCGCGTTGCCGGACACCTGCGCGTTGCCGGACACCCACGCGTTGTCGGACACCCGCGCGTTGTCGGACACCCACGCGTTGCCGGACACCCGCGCGTCGCCGGACACCCGCGCGTCGCCGTACACCCGCGCGTCGCCGGACACCCGCGCGTCGCCGTACACCCACGCGTCGCCGTACACCCGCGCGTTGCCGGACACCTGCGCGTTTCCGGACACCCACGCGTTGTCGGACACCCGCGCGTTGTCGGACACCCACGCGTTGCCGGACACCAACGCGTTGCCGGACACCCGCCCCCACACGATGGCATTTTCCGTGACCATTGTTTCGTTTTTGACTTTGGCGGATTTGTGAATCCATCCTCCGCCGATGGCCTGATGCCAGTCGGCCTCTACTTGCGATCCAATTTTTTGTTCGAGTTCGATGTAGTTCATATTTTTCTTTCGTTTTTGTTTGTTGTTTGTTGTGGTTGAAATTGATAGTTTCCAATCGGCTTTTGACCATCGTTCAAATCGCGGATTGGTAAGCAAAGTCGCTCGCAGGCTTTTGCGGCCCTGGTCCTGCTTTCCGCGTGGAAGTAAATCTTACGCGTGTATTCCTCGAATGGATACCAAGACACGCGGATTTTTTCCACGGGACCGCAATGTGACCAGCCGGGTAGGTTTATTGCCGTTTCAATGTCCATCGTCATTAGTCGAGCGGTAAAAAGTCTCATAATTTCATTTCGTTTTTTGTTTGATGTCGTTTTTTTTATTTTCCGAGGGTTGAAAAAAGATTCA
>Ga0364866_10226_pt1 | contig 41472 bp, 45 predicted proteins | sample ExccelAu500001D3_3_FD_206913 | JGI IMG/M metagenome (GOLD analysis project Ga0364866, IMG submission 206913) | Enriched cells from Trout Bog Lake Hypolimnion, Wisconsin, USA - BchlTB.Aug13.5000.01.D3 | ecosystem: Environmental > Aquatic > Freshwater > Lake > Hypolimnion/Profundal zone | place...
AAAACATAGTCATGACGCTGATAGTTGCCGATCATGATTGCAGGAACTTGAGGCCGTCCATCGAGGACTTGAGTGCCATAAACATACTGACCACCTTCAGAAAAAGCGATATTGCCTGCTCCACTACCAATCACGGTAGCCGGGACATACTTCTCTGACGCAAGCGCCATAACTGGCAAAAGTAATAATATATATAGATGGGTTTTTATTAACATGATGAAATTATAGTATTAGTTGGATTGATTTGTCAATCTTTATTTACTGATTTATTGACATCTTCTGATAGATCTCTCCAGCCTTCTTCTTAATGCTCGGAATTTGACTGTTTTGATAGAAAAACTTGAGGGCATTGATGACGGACATCTCTCCCCCAACCTTGGAATAGGTCGATGGGTCGGCAGATTCACCTTGCGCGATTACAAAAGCAGGAATTGACGCAACTTTGTAGCGGTCATACAGCAACGGGTTAATCATCCATGTAGCGCCATGATCTCCGCAACAGGCATCATTGATTTCAGCAACTCGGCGAGTTGTAATTTCCATGCCGTGCGCTCCGGGGACTTGATAGCCATTTAGTACTAGAGCCATTCCCGCTTTTGAGGCTTCACTAGCCAAGCTAATTAATAATGCGTCTGGCATTTTGCTTGATACAAAAATGTAGCCACTCATTTGTTCGGGACGCGCCATAGATTCAAAGACCGACTGAGCATGAGCACCAGCGCTAATGAGCAGCATTAAAGATAAAAGTAGTTTTTTCATTTAGCCACCGCCCGCAATTTTTTTGAATGGAATACCAGCACAACAATCCTTTTTGCGGAAAACCATGTATCCATAATCTTTTCCGTAGGGAGCAAATGCTGCGCCCTTCTCTTGCAAAATTAATGGGCGGCTTATAGGTGTAATCATGTTGTCAGGGAAAGGCAGCATGCGATTCGTCTTGTATTGGCGCTTATCCATGAGGAATTGTGGAACTCCCAATGCTCCGCACGAAGCTAGGGCATCCTGGCCGGCGGTAGATTGAACCGTGCCGACTGCGTGCATCTTTGCTAAGACGCGAGCCATCAGTAAATGAGAAACTTGCTCGGGCGTATTTGCTGTAGCGACGTTACCAGTCACGGGATACATAGGTCCCCAGGCGCCAGCAGTCCAAAAGAGCGTTTGAAATGGGAAACCGAAAGTTGCTTTAATAGCATCAGGAGCTTCAGAGGCTGCGCTAATTATGTTGGCAAAGGCAAACGAATAAGGCGTTAAAAAATTTGAAAGGGCATCTGAATTCCATGTGGGATCTGCCCATGATAAATACGGAGAATCAAACCCTCTTTTATCGAGACACGGACTATCGGGCACAACGCCTAAAGTTGACATTACTGGATTAATATATTGATTGATGTGCATAAAAGAAGATCGCGTAGTTCCACCGATTGCTTTATTCGGATTTGAGATCGTTCCATTTTCGGATGCGTTGTACGGTGGAGAGATATCAATGCCGCCCAGCAAGGGCATACAGCCTACTTTTGGTGATTGGTCGAACATGAAAATCGGTTCCCAGAAGCTCGTTGGAATTCCAATCATTAGACTGTTTGCACATAAACAAATCGGGGATTTCGAGGCGTCGGAATCGTAATCAATACTAGAGACTCCTAAATTGATAAGGCCTCCTGCCAGCGTAATTGGAAACATTCCGTCGTAGTCAATATCCGTTAGTAAATTTGGAAAGTGGCCGGTACATGCGCTCTGTGAAAACGCAGTGGACGATAAAACACAAAAAACTAATGCAAGTAATTTCTTTTTCATTGCTGCATTCCAAAATCAATAACTAACTTCGTACCTCGTTGCGTCATTTTTGCGGGAACGTGATTAATATTTACGCCGTAAAGACGATTGAGTTGCGTAATGATCATTTTCTTTTGATCAAAATAGAAGGGAATAGTCTTAGTCCCATTCCAATCCGAGTTTTTGTACTTTACGCGTAGCTCATAGGGTGAGCCAGCGACTAAAACAATCTTTAATGACTCTTTTCTTCCGGCAGCGATAGCGTAATCAACTTGCTGCTGATCTCTGCCATCAATAAAGATGAGTCCTTCCGTTAAAGGCATTAGCTTTAAAGGCTCAATCATCGTCCCTTTTCTCGCAACAACGTTACCCTTCTCGTCTTTGTAATCCGATGGGAGTACAAACTGAGGGTTATATGACATTGTTGTAAAGCCGTAACTTGATGGGATGCCAAGGGGGGTTGGATTCTTAATAGAATCGAGTGTTTTAGTTTGATAATCTTTCCAAAAGCGATCCACTTCACCAGTAGCCATTTTCTGGCGAATGACATCTTTCATTTCTTCACGAGCGTCACGATCATTTGCGAATGATTGGTTTTTAATGCCTAAGTCTTCTGCATGAGCTGTAACTGTGAGCGCGAGTAAGCACGCAACTATTAATTTATTAATCATTGGAAGCAAAGAATCCGAAAATGCCGCGTTTAGATGGGTATACATAGTTCGTCACTGGAGCGGCTATTGGAGCTCTGCCGTAATACACTGCGGAAACCTTTTCAGCATAAATCTGTTGATTCAGGCGAGTCGGAGAGTTGTAAGCTCCTACCGCTTTCCAGTTATTGCCAAGCTGTTTAATGTTGCTGGCCATGACCCACGCGCCAACTTTGACATTAATACACGCATCATTAATTAATGTTTCTCTAGTGATCCCATATTTAGCTAAAGTGGGAAGCCATGATGAGTTAATTTGCATTAGCCCAATATCAACTGAGCCGTTCTTGTTTTTACCGATAGCGTTTTGATTAAAATTGGACTCTACTTTAGCAATCGATTTCAATAATTTTGAGTCAACACCATACTTTGCCGATGCCTCTTCAAAGCAATGCGCAAACGCAGAGCTTGAGATACAGCAGGCCAGTAATAGTAAAAACTTGGTCATCTTATTTAGCGGCTTTAGCAGTGCGAATACGCTGAGCTGCGAACTTTAATAAGATGAAGCCAAAGTATGAAACGGTACGCAAGATTGCAAAGGTTCCGAGAAAAATACCGAGTAACTCGATAGGGGCTGCAAAACCCTCGAAAGTTTGAGCAACAGAAATAATGAGCGCTGCTAGTACAAACTGTGAAAAGCTATTAAGGTGGTAATACATAGTGATTAATCCTTGAGTTAGATAGATAAAAGGTGAGATTGCTGTAACTGTTGATACATCTTTTGTTTGGTGGCAATTGCGCCCCTGATATCGAGCTTGCTATCCCTTTTGGCGATTGCTAATAAACTTTCAGCCTGGACAGACATCGTCATTGCCGTTTTGACACATTCACAGCGTTCCATTAAATTGAGTGGAGCAACAACCCCGTTTAAATCGACACCACGACCGAAGTTAGCAAGCTGTAAAGCCTGTTGAGCCATGATCGATGCCTTAGCACTAGAGCGATCTGAAATGCCTAACGACAGCAACTCATCGCACTCGTGACGTACTTTTAATGCGTGACCGATAACACCGTCTGCGTTGTCATCAAGAACTTCATGCAGTTGCAAGTCAAGCGAGCATTCCGCGAACTGAAGAGTTTGAGCATGTAAGACCGGCAACTGAGAGCCATCATTTTTAAAATGACTGCCTACCGCTCTTGCTACTACTGAATCTACGGACACGACAATTTGAGTCGAGATCGCGGCAGCCTTTTGTTTCAGAAAAGGAATGTAGGGGATTTTCATTTTTTAGCCTGTGTAAGTTTCTGTTCGATGCTTGCCAAAGGCAATGCGCCCGGAACGATTTCACCATCAGCAAAGATCAACGCTGGAGTGCCGTAAATGTTGTATTTCTTAGCAAAAGCTAAATTGCGCTCCACTGGGTTGGTAGGGCAAGACTTTGATGCTGGTTTTACTCCCCCGACAACGAGGTTATGCCATGCGGTTGCCTTATCTTTTGAGCACCAGACTGACTCAGTTAAGCTTTGAGCATCAGGGTGGAGTCCAACGAGGGGCATTGGGAAGATGTAAATTGTTACGTCGGTTAACTTGTCAAATTCCCGTTCCACTTGCTTGCAATAAGGGCATAAAGGGTCAGAGAAGACATAAAGTTTGCGTGATCCATTGCCCATCTTGATAGCATCGTCCAAATTTAAGCTGCCAATATTTACTTTTTGCTTATTAGCATCACGGATAGCTTGAGTAACACTCTTGCCTTTAGAAATATCTACCACTTCACCATTGACGATGTAATTCATGTCTGACGAGATAAAGATGACCTCTTGACCAGTGACCACTGAATAAAAATCACCAAATGATTTTTCAATCTTTGCGTCTTTAAGTTGCGGGAACTTCACCTTTAAATCGCTTTGAAAGTCAGCGAAGGCGTTAAAGGACAAGGTTAAGAATAAAAGAGCGAGTAATTTATGTTTCATTTGGAAGCCTTTGGTGGGTATTGCACTTTGACTTCTAGTCCCGTTGCGTCAGCGGGTTTAACTACTTCGAATTCAACCGGTAACTTAGTGAACTTCCCAGCATTGGGATATCCATCTTTTAAAATGATGAGATCCGGTGTGTCTGACCCTCTCCAGTGAAGCGCGAGGCTGGGAAAGTCGTTATCGCCTGTATTCACAAGTGAGAAGCTTATTTTTACGCTGTCACCCTTTGGAATTACTTTTAAATTCTTCAAATTAACTTGAGTGATGTTATTTACATACTCATGAGCAGCTACTACTTCTGGTGCACTATCGAAAGTAACTAGGTCAGCAACAGTTGATTTAATCGGTGAATAGAAATATATAGAAGCAATAACAAGCAAAAGACCACCTGTTCCAATTGCAATTTCACGCACATGCTTTTTAACAAGGATGAGTAGTGGGCTTGGCTTGTGAATAATAATCGGCTCATCTGTTGCCGCTTGTGCGGGAGCTCTATAGAGCGCCTTGAACTTATGAACGGGATCTCCACATTCCGGACAAGGAACCGTAATTTTGTCGCCATATTCAATTTCACTGATGTGACCATTCCGACATTTATAGAGCACTTTAAATCCTTTTGTTTGCTTGATGAATAAACTATATTACTGCATTGACAGGGTTTTGTCAATCTTTATTTACTCTATTGATATATAAGTTGAAAATTATGGATAACGACAATGAGGTAGTAGGCTGTAGAGCCATATACAGCAAGCCTCATTGGGGAAAATTTTTGGGCAGCCTCTTTTTTAGCTTGTAGATAGATAAGCCACACTACAAGCGCTGCAATAAGCTTAACTAAGACGACCGCAAAAATATATCCAATGATTGACGCTATAAATAGAATAAACCCGTTACTTTCAACAACGGCATAGCCGCCAGAAAGCCCTATTAATGTTGTGTAAAGGTCTAGAGCTTGTAAAAGAGCCAGAAAATAGATCATTTGCGAGCCAAAATCTTCTGACGAATCTTTGCGTAAGCAGACTCAGGATCGGAGAAGTCATACTCAATCCCCTCCTCCAGTAAATCTAACTTGGATTTTGTTTTGGGCAATATGCTATCAACCGTTTTCTGAATGTTAGAAGTTCGTTGGTTAATAAAGCTAATAACAGCTTTGATACTCTCCCTGACCTCCATTAACTTCGTCATTTCTCTGCATAAGAGCACTGTTTCACGATAGTTTTCTGCTGCGTAAGTCCAAACGCCCTTTGCGTTCTTTACTTTTTTATGGGCTGGTAAAAAGGCTTCGAGTTTTCCACGCTTTTTAAGTTCCGCTGGCTCAATACGTCGCATTGTCCATTTCTTGATACTGCCTTCTGTAGCAAAAAGACGGACATAAAAAGGTTCAGTAATGCTAACGTGATCATTAAGTTTGCGACGAACCCCAAAAACTACAGCAATCTTTCCGGATTTAAGGGGTTGTGATTTGTTTAATAGCGATGCACAGCGTTCAATCATTAAATCTATTTCAAATAATTGAGTGAATAAACGCTCTACATTCAATGAAGTATGTGCCTCAAAGTCGTGTTCACGATTTGCTTTACGTTCGGAAATAGGCTTTAGCACAGCTACATTCTTCATTAAGCGCAATCAATACTTGCTAGGAATGAGATTCACAAAGACCATCCTGTTTCCACCGGAAGTGCTTTTGAGATAGTAGTACTTACCATCTGTTGCGCCTCGGTAATCGCGGTGAATTTTAGCGAATTGGATTTTAGTCATTTGTGTCATTTTGTTTTCCTAGGGATATGTCAATTGTTGTCTTATGAGTTGGGTTAAATTGCTTTAATACTTACTACGCCGTCTTGAATTACAAGATCTTTCTTAGGTTCTACAACACCGAACTGCACAAAGCTTTTAATCGCACGAGCAGCGCGATCAGTCATCAAAATGAGTGCACCAGGGGTGTAAATTGCTTCTTTGTTCTTCAATAGACCAAGAACGATTACTGCTGGAATCCGTAACGCAACTTCTTGTTTTTCAAATTTGATTTCAAAGTAACTGCCGTTGTCAGTGTTTGTATTTACTGCACGAATTTCAGCAAGTTGAGCACTTTTGCCATCGGGGTTACGCAATTGCGTGAGATACCCGCCAAGGGCCTCAGTCAGGTCTGCATGATTAAGCGGGCTATACACTCTTCCAAAATCGGCGGTAGATTGCTCATGTAAATTAATGGACTTACCGGATTTAGTTGAGTGTGAGCTAGTCTTTGTATGTTCTAAATACTGTTTGTAAGCTTCACTATTTCCGTCTTCATCGCCGACTGCCAAAATATCTGGCTCGGAACGAGTGGATAGGCGATTAAAGTCAGCGTTAATTCGCTCTTGCTTTGCAATTTCATCAGTAACCGCAGTGGAGCTATACGGATACACAACTACGGGAGCAGAAGTAACAACTGCGCCTGGCGGTGGTGAAATGAGATTCAGTTGTGATGAAGCTGCTTTAACAGTACCAGTCATTAATAGAAGTACAGCTGCCACTGAATAAAGAGTTTTAAATTGGTTTTTCATGGGGTTACCTATAAAGTTAAATTTTTAATTTGGGTTTACGAATAGTCATTACACCGGCGTAGTACGAGATTTCGAAGTTATTCAAAACATCAGCCCCGAGAAGCGGAGCAAACAGTCCTTGTATTACGAATACTTTGACATTCGAAACTTTCATCGAACCGATTACTAAATTATTTCCTGATGATTTACCAGCCTCTGATTTACCAGAAGCTGTCGAGATTTCAATGACCTCTCCTGCACGGATTCCGCAATTCGCAGCAAGATCTGATGGTATAGATGTAGACATAGCGCCTGTATCAACTATGAAGACAACTGAAAAGCCGTTGACTGTTGCAGGGATGTGATATTGACCATCGGCCGCTCTAGAGATAACGTAATCACCGTCCGCAGAGACTACGGGCAAATTAATCGTGTTGGGAGCTACAGAGGCTCTGATAACGCTCTCGCCAACATAGGGCGCACCGTCATAGACAATATAGTTGCGGTTTGCTGCAACAGCGCTAGTAGCTACTGTGAGACTTGCAATCAACGAAAGCAGTAAACGTATTTTCATTATTTGCAATCGCGTAAATGCAGGCTGTAAAGAGCTGGGTTTGCAGGAGTATTGAAAACGACTACTGGGGCAACTGGAGCTTGAAAAGATCCTGTGAAGGCAATCACTTGAGCATCTGGAGTGATTACTGGAAAGAAAACATCCGACAATTCTTTGTTTGTCATTTGAGAAACGCCGGGATACATCGCATCTGCACCTGGATTAGTATCAATAAAGTACTTAACTGTTACGACTAAGCTCTCACCTTTTGCTGTAGCCGCTTCTATGAAGTAGCTAAGAAATGTGCCAGCAAATTTGGATGGGAGGGTCTTAGTCATTTTGTTGCTTTCTTTTTAAGTTTGTTTTCTTACTTGATGAATATAGTATACTTCTACATTCTGCAAAAGTCAATGTTTATTTACTTAAACATGCAAATAATTTATATGCATCAACACGATCTTGAATCTTCAGCAGATACACCATCGACTTGGGAAAACTATTAGTGTGAAACCATTTGAATAGTGTTGTAAAGTGAACTTCATCGATTAATGCAGCGAACTTACGGTCACGACACCCGCCAGTAATGCCGGTATCAGCAAACCACGATTCCATAATTGAACGCATGTCACGATGTTCAAACCGCTTACATTCTGCGTTTAATTTCGTTTCCAACTTTTTAAACTGAGCCAATAAATCATCAATGTGATTTAGTTCAATTACCCTGCCGATCGATGACCATTTACGAACATCAGTGCCAAGAACGTTGCCCTGCAAGTAAGCCTGGAGTTGTGATCGAGTTATTTCATAGCCTTGCGCTGCCATCAAATCAACAATATCAACGCTACGAAGCATAAATTTCTCTTTAATTGTTCGCATTTGTATTACGCGATCATCAGCAGAGTTGATGCCTACTTTTGAAGCTGCAATACGAGCTTCTTTTTGTATAACTTGCTTATCAAGCGCTATTTTGCATTCGAAAGATGCTTTCATTTCGTCATAACTAAAGACCCAATGCTCAATCTCAGGACAAGTTTGATTCAAATGCGGCAAAATTTGTTGAAGTTTTTGTAGTGCGTTCATTTTGTTTCTTTCGTTAATTTTTAATTTAGTATTTGTTGGGCTTTGATTACTTAGCGATCTTCCACCATCCGCTACATTCGATGCCTTCATCTTCATCTGCTAGATAGCTGGTGATAAAAACCTCCCCTTGCCAACATCCATCAATAATGAGCGTTTGAATATGGTCAAAAGATACCTCGTCTAATTCAGTTACCTCAACTTCACCTCTTACCCACCACTCAATACGATGACAGCAAATATGGGTTACACCTTCTGATAGGATTTCTTCTGTTTCAATTTTTTTAGTATTTGTCATGATTTTGGATGTTTGAATAGTTTTCATTTAGCTTCTTTCTTTTGTTTAAGTTAGTTTTCTTACCTGATGAATCTATCATATTCCAGTTTCAGCAGAAAGTCAACCTTTATTTACCAATTAAGTGAATTATTTTTGCTTGGGTTCGAATAAACAGGGAAATGCGCCGCTTTCTGTTTCATCATCTGTGACATCGCAATTAAGTAAGGCCCGTACTGATGCGCGAACTGTAAATCTGAAAGCGATGAAGTATCTGTAATCCCCTTACCTAAACCAGTATTTTTTTCTTTGAAGTCTTCGTAGAAACCGCGAATCTGCGAAATGTTCTCAATCAAATAATCCATGGATTCGATGACGTCGTTCATTGAGTGTTGAGCTGCTGGAATTGTGTGGGTCATGATTTTTCTCTGGATGCGTTTAATAAATTAACTTCATAAGCTGCTAAATGCGCTTTGTTCTGTTCACTGGTTTCCGGGTGATGTGCGCTACCATCTAAATTGAAAACGCTATCAAAATCATTTTGCAACTCGTCACGTAGACTTTCTACTGTTTCACTGTCTAGAAGCGGGTCATATGCAACGATATCGTCATACGCTCTACTTTGTTCGTCGTAACCAAGTTCGCAATAAAAGTATGTTTTTTCGATGATTAATTGATTCATGATGTTCTCTTGAGTGTTAATAACCATGCTGCGCGGAGGATGCCTTGATACGGTTGTGTTGAGTTGTTCATTTAACTAATCCCGCAATCTTCCATTGACCGCGCTGCTCTTTGCTTTGAGTCCAGAAGCTAAACTCGCCTTCGCTAAATCCACTGCGAATCATTTGCTTAATGCATTCGACTGCTTGAATGTCTAAAGTGGCTGGAACCTTCGCTGCAACACGCCAGGCGATTGGGTGAAAGTAAATTTCTTCTCTGCCAGTCGTTACATTAAGTTTTTCGATATTAATCATGATGTTTTTCTTATTTAGTTATGTGAATTAATGAACGTATTCAGAATTAGAGATTTCCCACCAACCGCTAGCTTCTTCGTAATCGCCGTCCTCGATTGAAACATTCAGTTCGCCGCAAAGAAATCCGTTTGTTATTGCGTCTTGGATATGTTCAATTGATGTTTCATCGAGCTCTACATCCTCTGCTTCTACGCGCCATTCAATACGATGAAGAAAGATGTAATCAACGCCTTCTGACATGAACTTGTGGCGGGTTGCTGTGTGTTGTCGCATGATGTCGTTTCTTTCTCAAATGGATATAGAAAATTACTGAACTTCGTAAAGATTTTGGCCCTGTGCACAACAGACTGCCGAGTAAAGCCCGCTGACGCACGACGTGAAATACCGATTTTTATGCCGATTAAAGGTATTCTTCCTGAAGAGGCTATCTGCAACGCGATGAGCATGCTCAAGCGATACGTTATAAGCTCTGGCTACGATTGCCATTCCAACAACGAAGTCTTCGCCAGGAGGGGTGCTGGCAACAAGCTGATTAGCAATTCTCTTTTGAAGATTTATAACGCTCTGCACATCTCTTTTGAATGTTGTTTTCATTTTGTTTCTTTCTGTTGTTTTGTTTAAGTTTGTTTTCTTACTTGATGAATATAGTATACTTCTACTTTCTGCATAAGTCAATCTTTATTTACAATTAATTGCAAATAAATGTGGATTGATAAGAGAGTGAGATATATAAACAGTGGCGCTAGAGCTATGGCATCAGTGAAAAACGACTTCTATTTGCCCTGGGGCCTTTGAGCTTTTATGCGCCTTTTACGTGCGTTGTAAAACGCACTATTTCATTGCTCGTCTATTTAAAAACGACGACTACTGTCACCGAAAGCAAAGCGCAGTGTCGAAATGAGCAACACCGCCGGAGGCGGTCGTTATTTTTAGGGAAGAAAAAACCGCACGAATGCGGCTTGTCTTTGCTTATTGAGAATAATGAGTCATTTAAATTCAATTTCGCTATATGCTAGTAAATCACCGACTTGCTTTGACTTTTTGATGCGAATTAATCTAGCATCAAAACCGTCAATTAGAACTCCCATTGATTTTTCATTAATTTTGGTAACTACTACTGAACAATTGAATTCTGAAGTGGTACTTTTTTCTAAATTTTCTGAATTTATTTTTATAGTACTAATTTTTCTAGTGCCGTCAAAATCCAATGATTTAACAGTGAATTCAACATTGAGAACATCACCGAAATTTCTTATAGCATCTTCTTCATTTGAACCATTATCGCTATCATCCAAACTTTCAAAACAAGTATAGATATTTAAATCAAAATCCTTAAAAAAACGAACAGCGTTAAATTTTCCCCATTTTCCCTCGAAAATAAATTGCTTATAGAACATAAGTTGTTTCGAAACAGATTCGTTAACATCATAGATATGATTACCAATGTCACTATTCTGCAAAAATGCAAATTCAGCAGCAATACTTTCTTTGTCGTCAGGGCTTAAAGACTGCTTTTTTTCTGTTAAATATTTTTTCTTACCAATCCAAAACTTTTGGCTTTTTGAGTTTTGTTTCTCAATATAGTCGAGCTGTGATAACTCTTTTTGATAGATGTTATTAAATGCAGTTGTAGTAGACGCTAAATTTACAATTGCTTTTTCAAATTTTAATTTTTGAATTAAATCGTAATGAATCACATCGAAATCTTTAATGTGCTTAGAGTTTGTTTTGCAAACACAGTCGCTGCCAACTTTAAATAACTTGCCATCGGACGATTTAATCTTAAACTCGTATTTGATTGCTGTATTACAGAAATCACAGCTAGAGTAAGCGGGATTGACTTCAACGCCGACGCAATTAAAGGGTGCAACACCCAGTCCTTTTTGTTCAAATGGATGTACTGACATATTATTTTTCATTTTGTTTCTTTATGTTTTGTTTATATATTTAATGCGGTTGGTTTAAGCGCGATAAAAGTATTTTGTGCCGTCAATTACGATTTCTTGGTGCGCTGCGGCCATATTTGCAGCTGTCTGTTTCCAGTCGATTGCAATGTATTGAGCAGCTTCGCCAGTTCCAAGCCAGCCCATCTCTTCAGCTTCGCCTTCGCAATATTCTTGAAAGTCATCTTCAGCAATTGCATATCCTTCGTCAGCCTGAAGTTCATCTAAGATAGCTTTGATCGTCAAAGCCTCTTTTTGATCCCGCTTTAAATATTTGCCGTCGCTTACTTCTAGTGCTTTGTATACAGCGGTTAGTTCCTCAATATTCCATACCCCATTAATAATTGAATTGATTGAGGCAATATTGTTTGTTGATAAATTCATTTTGTTTCTTTCTGTTGTTTTGTTTAAGTTTGTTTTCTTACTTGATGAATATAGTATACTTCTTATTTCTGCATAAGTCAATCTTTATTTACTGTTAATTGCAAATAAATATGGCTTGATAAACGCTAGTGCCATATAAACAATGGCTTAAAGAGTGTTATATCTACACTGCATGAGTGATATATTTCTTTCAACATAGTAAATAAAGATTGACTTATTGAATAGATTGGAATATAGTGAATACATACACTAAGAAAGCGGCGAAACAAAATGACAAATATTCAATACGGTAAATTAATGAGCGCAGTTTCAAACCGCTTTCACAAAGATCCCACTTACAAAAACACGAAGCTCAGCGTTTGGAATATGGAAACAAAAGATTTGCTCGCCGCTTATTTACCCGCGTTCGATAACAGCCTGAAATTTAGCTTAGCTCGCTAAGGAGCCTGGCTTTCCATTGGCCATCGGGTTCTTCGTAAGAATTCCGACTCTTCTTTGCCATGGAGCTTTTGCTTTGCAATGAAAGCGTTTACTTCTCGCTTTTCAATAGAACTCTCGCCACCATCCACTAATCAGCATTAATTTGAGTTTGAACTCAAATAATGAGTGTAAATTTCATATGCGATTTAAAATGAACGTATGCCACAAACATTACCATCCGCCTTACCATTAAAGTTTTGCACCTCATGCCAAACCTCACGCGTGCTTGATGGCGGAAAAACGATTAATACTGGCAGCGGAAAGTCCGCTAGAACGCGCTGGAAGTGTTGGCTATGTATTAGCAAACAATCGATTAGTCGTTATTCCAAAGAAGTTCCTGCCCTACCCCAGCAAACACCTACTCAATGATTTCAGCCTGCTGTAAGCTAGCGGTGTAGGCATTACTCGTTTTTGTCGAGCATCGTTTTCCTGGGTAATTAACACGATATATCCGATTTTTATTAAGCTTTTAATTCGGCCATGAATCGTTGCCTGAGATCCTACATGATCTAACTTGAGGAGGTCACCTACGAACACGATAGTTTTCTCAAAATCTTTCTGCATTAGATGATTGAGCAATAAAGTTTCTATTGGATCTAAATTTCTAATGCTACTTTTTGATTCCAATATCTTCAATCTTTTTAGAAATTCTAAATATGAATTCCGTTCGATATCATTCATGAATGTGGATACCGTAAACCTATCATCATGCTTAAAGAAAATGATATGGTGTCTTTATAACTAGTAGCTAGAGCGCTATCGCGATAGCTATGTTTGAAAACTATTTCCTGCATAAATTTGAATAAATTAATATATTTTTCATGATGACTTTCAGTCTTAAATTTCAATCTGATGTCTATGACAAGCCTACGGCAAACCGAAGGCGGGCAAAAGCTGGTGTTTTTAAAAATATAGAAGTGGGTTTCATGGATCAGATTCAAAACGAGCGGTTTTGTTTTTTGCGAGTTTTGGATCTGAGCCATCGCTCACCAAAATCTTGCTAAACCCGCTCTGCTCATAGTTAGTTCATCGGCATCCGATTAGCTAAGTGTATTAATTCCGATAAGCGATCTGCTGAAGATCGAATATTCTTGCTCAACGCACCTACACCGACCAAAGCTTCAACTCTCGAGGCTATTAGATGTAGCTGGGTGCATTGATCTTCAAATTCAATAAAGTGATTCATATTTTGCTATTTAAGTAAGCCTCTGCATAAGCAGCGGATAGTGAGTGGCGACTCCTAATTCCAGCAACAAAACATTTAAAAGAATGCTGAATTTGCCGAAATAGGAGTCTCGTAATACCTATTAATGAAGTTTGCTATCCAACGTCCTACTTATATCAGTGATGGAGGTAGCTTCAGTGCAACAATCAACTGCACCAGCGCTATGGTTGCAATTTAGTTGAGACACCATCATCATGATTTCCGATTCGGAATAGTCCTTTAAACAATGCTCCATTAAAAATTGGGTGACTTTGTTAAAGTTTTCTTGACCATATAACTTGATGACATCTTCTGCTGTCATGATAGATTTCTATTTCGATAAAATCTGAATTCGAAAACCGAATTCATTGTTAGTGCTGGTCCCTTAGGAAGGGGCCTTGCCTAACTCATCTATCGTTCAATTGACTAATTGAAGGAGTGTTTTGGCCATACGTTCAGCATTATTCTTCAGGCTAACCGCCTGTACTGCTTTAGGATTTTGGATATAAGCAATCGTATGACCCTGACAAACCACCAATTCAACTAGTGAATGGACTAAAGAAAGCTTGGAGGGTAAAACCTACTCTAATTCGCTAGAGAGGACGACTGTTACGTGTGTTTAATAACTATAAATCCTGTAACAATTATCAGGAGGAATATGCGTTCATGATACACGCTTTATAAGCAATAATCCTGCTTGATGAATAAAATATATTATTAGGATTTGTAATCAAATTGTCATAAAGAGCGAGTTCGAAGTCATTCCATGGCAAAAAGGGGTCTGGAGCACCCCTACCCCAAAGGGGATATTGCCCCCCAGGCAATAGTGTCGAGCCCCTAGGCGAGAGATAGTCAACAACGCTCGCTAGAGATTCCCGTTCAGGGAAGATCGACGCTAGAGCTAGGCGAAGCAAAGAAGGCTGCCCTAGCAGGCGATGCAAATAGTAAATGTTTTGACTTAAGCATCCGTGCGAGCTCCTACGGCAACTGGCTATGAGACCGCTGCAATCACTCTGTAGGGCCTTGGAGCTTTCCTCGCCTAGAACGATTGCGTATTGGCAGTAAGCGCCTAGCAGTGTTTTAAATGGCCTGAGATTTGGGTTGTGAGCGCTTCACTAATGTGATTTTGAGAAACTGCTGAAAGACGGGATGAGGCGGGGGTATCGCTGATTCCTGACGCCATCAGCAGAGCGTCAAAAGAGCGCTTACGTTTTGACCGGCCTGCCTTTCATGTACTGAAAATACAGAGAGTCATCGTTTTCGCGTTCTTCGCAATTGAGCTCTGCAATTAGCTGCCTTACTTCCTCAGCGGTACAGCTTTTTAAATAGTGCTCGAGAAGAAATGAGCAGATCTTGTCACAGTTCTCTTTTCCAAACAGCGAGATTGCTTGTGATACTTCCATAGCTATTACCGCTTTATATCGATACGATCTAAACCCGAGAAATGGGCTTATAGCCTGATTCTAGGGGGTAGATACTTATAGAGTTTGATATAAACCGTATAAATGTCATCTATTTCGTCATGAATGGCAAATTGTTAGCCCGCGATCGCTGTAGTGACACTTTGAATGGCCAACTCCACCTCGCAAGCAAACAGTTCCTGACATTCAATCGCCACGCCACTTCTCTTATAGCTTCTCGTCACGCTGGTGTGCGCAAGGCTTAGCTGCGCTCGATACTCCACATCGCCAGAATTCGTAGCCAGCTTCGCAAATTTAATTTCCCAGTCCGTAGCGCCGCCGTATCCTTCGCGATTGAGATTGATTAATCTCTCTGCTGTATCACCCGTACTGCCGATCTTCACTAAATTCAAGACTTTGGAGCGGAGCACATAGACTTTGCCGTCTTTCTTAGCCCTAGCTTGGAACGCTAGTGTGGCCGGAGCGCAGATTACGCAATGACCCGATCTGTTTTTCAGTTGATGCCCACCCTTAGCGCAAGGAGAGACGCCGATCGCCACTTCAAGTCCTAAAGGTCTCATGTACGCACCATATTGAGCGGTAGACATTCCGGTTGCATTGAACACGTTGGATGGAGAAATCTTGTGCCTTTTGAGAAAGAGAGATAGTTCAGTACTAAGAGTGGCCATGTTCAACTTTCGTGAGTGTGATAAAAAAATACCTACCTTTCTATCTTGACATACTCGTGTTTCACATCATGAGATAAGCCAATATATTTATGCGGGGACATTTGTCTAATGTTGTTTACGAAATGTTCATTGCCTAATCTTCCATGGCAAAAGGAAGTCTTTATTACCCAGCCTAGGAAATCAGCAAGGTTTACCAGCCCGACTGGATGGTGAACCGCGTGCAGTCAATACGCCACATGAGTTGATGTTGGGCGAACGCCCCGATTCAGAGAGCTCCATCAGAGCGACCTGATGAGTCACTGAGTGATTAGGCGAGGCGGTGTATCGAGCTTAAAAGAACACTGCGAGTTCAAGTGGGAGTGTGAAGGTCTCGGGCCAATGCAATGCAGCCCTAGGCGCTTTAGCGACTATAGACCGGGGTGATGACTGACGGAGTCATCAGCCTCACCGAACCATGTCTGGACATTTCCCCGAACAAGCTTTAGCTAGTGAGTGGTGCTAGACATAATGACCAATTACACGGCGAAGCGGACGGACGCAATGAGCAAGGCGAAATGGAGTTTGCGTGTAATTCGTCGATTATGTGAAGTGGCTAGACTGTCTTGAACGTAGCGAGCTTAGTGTTCGTCACATTAGGCTGAGTGGCGAGAAAGATCGAGCCATAGGATTTGTTACTAAAGCACCTGGTCGTCATGAACTCTGCGTAACGGATCCATGAGACTCCCCTATTTGATATCAAGTCATTGGGCGGTCTGTGATGCTGGGGCTTGATACGCTGACTCCTTAATCCGTGTACACGCGGTTAGCGAACGACACTCGTCTGAACAATAAGTGGCTGCCCTTTTTAATGTTGAGTGTTTAGCTAGGTGTCGAATGATGATTAAGCGTATTACGTGTACACGACTTACTCGGTATGTAGATTCACTCTTATTAGACTAAGCAATCATCCATGGCAAAAGGAAGCCTTTAGGGAAAAGCCTCTTTCGTCTGGCAAAGGGTAATGCGGTAACTTGGCCAAGCGGCCATCGTCAAACGAGCAAGATGGGAACTAGCGATTCTAGGAGGCGGTCTCGCCGAGTAGAGATGCGAAGTGAGCGTATTGCGATGTGCAGAGTGCTGAGCCCCCTAAGGGGATTAGTACGGCGATTCACCGAGAGTAGGACAGAGGTTAGTGCGAGCTGGGTAGCGAGTGCTGATCGATGGCCGTGGTGAGAAGTGAAAAAGGAGAGCTGGGCTACAGCGATGCTTTGAGCGACGATTGCTTAGGCGAGACTTCTTTATGCAAAGCATGAAGGAGGCGAGGTGCCGTTGGTGAGCGAGTGATGAGCTGCGGGAGAGGAGAATCGAAGAGGGAGGGAACTGGGGGGGGAGGAAGCAACAGGGCTTATCCCGCTTTTCAGTCTGGCGGGTTTGGAGATTCGGTTTCATTGCTGGTGTTGTGTGCGCTTATCAATAAAGCGTTATTGACAGTGAAGGAGCGGATTCAAGCGACTATCAATGACATGTACATCTGCGCTTAATTCCGTGTACACGTATTTAGGTATTACTCTTTGAGTATTGGCTTTTGTTCTTGTTATCGGCTTGTGATGTTGGCTAATGATGATTACGGCTTCTGTTCTTAAATAAAGCGTGTACACGAGTTCTGGTGATTACTGAGAACTGATGGCTTTTGTTCTTAGTGATACTGCTAACTTTGCTGGTGTGATTGCGGATATTGATGCTAGTTGTAGAGGGCTTTCATTCTGAAATCCTTCCACGTTTTTTAAGGTAACCTTTCCCTAATGCTTCAGTAGCTTTTAAGGAGAGACCTTTACCTAAGGTAGCCGTCCTGCGTTCCCGTTTTCACCTATGAAATACAGGCATACCTTTCCCTAATGCAATTACTGGTTACGCTTTATACATTTCCCTAATTGCATGTATTCCGCTCTTTATTGCCGCTTTATCGATGTTTGGATTGAGATCGATCGCCCTCACTGTTTAACCTTCTTACAGTGCTGACATAAGCCTGATTAAAGAGTGCGCCAGACATAAAAACAAGTGCAAGTTGATGTTTGGAAGCGGCATATTGTCCATTTGTGAAGTGCTTATTGACGCTTAAGCCCGTATTACGCCGTTATAAAGGCTGATTCCCCTCCTTTTACGCCCTATTTGCCTCGGCGGTACGTGTTTTGAGTTCCGTAATTGATTCCGTAATTAGTTCCGTAATTACCAAAAACCCTAGAGCCTATTCAGCCATTGGCTTGCGTGTCTCTTGTTGATCGAATTCCGTAATTGATTCCGTAATTAGTTCCGTAATTAAAAGGTAAATAGATATTGACATTATGCGATTGTCCATATAATATGATTTGTTCTCTATGCAAATATAACTATAAGAAAGTAAATAAATGAGCACTATTAAATCAGTAATTGGCTTAGATGTTGGTCATTCCAGGGTCAAAGTAATTGTCGCAAATACCCACTCCCCCGCTGAGCGCAGTCACTTTAGCTTCCCGACTTTAGTATCCAGCTGGGAAAGATTGAGTGATGACGCCTCCGCTGAAAAGGCAGTTGATGACACTGTTGAAGTTGATGGTCGACGTTTCTTTGTCGGCCAAACAGTTCTACTCCAGCAAAATCCCCAGGCGTTTATCGGAGTACATTTCGATTGGTTTCAGAAAATGGCACCGCAGTATGGTGCGTTAACCAAAGCGGCATTTCAGAAATCCCGTCGTCATATTGTCCAAGGCTCTGGTGATATTTATGTAGTTGCCGGTCTTCCAGCCGCCGCAACGAAAGAAGAGCGCAAGTTCGTTCGTGACTTAACAATGCGTCTTTTGACTCCACTCTTGAACTTCGGTGAGTCACTCAAAGTAACCGTTATCTCTCAAGCTTCAGCTCCAATCTTTCACGTTCTCTTTAGTGAAGACGGTTCTTTCGATCCGATGTTTCGTCAAGATGCTTCGATTGAAACCAAAGAAATTAATGGTGAAACCATTGAAAAAGATGTCCCTGCAACAACTTATGGCGTGATCGAAGTTGGTCACTTGACTACCGATTACACCGTTTTAGCTGGTTTGTTTGGGGTTGAGAGCGCTAGTGTTTCGACTCCAGGCGTTTACAAAACGTTTGAAAAGCTGCAATCCGAATTACGTCAGAAGGGGTTCTTTCATGACCTTAGCTCGGTTACCAGTGCACTCATGGAACGATCGATTGATGGGCAAGACGTGAGCGCCATTGTGTCTAACGCAGCTCAAAACTTGATTGACGATACCGTTTCTACCGCTAAAGAAGCATTTGCGAATCGTCGTTTAGATGGAATCTTGGTGGCTGGTGGTGGCGCAAGTTTAGTCATTGATGCTGTGAAAGCTGCGTTTCCTAAAGCCATCATGCTCAAGAATTCTCGACTAGCCGTTGCCGAAGGCTATGTTCGCCGAGGTCTTGGCGCTACGAAAGCCGCTTAATGAGTAACTATAAAAAGAATGCGGTCGGAAGACCCCGCGTTGCGGCAGCATGGTCAAGCGTTCGTAAATCTACTTTTTCCGTAGACTTTGATAAGACGCCAGCAGCCCATACATTTATCGAAACTTACGGAGCTCAAGCTGCGGTTTCTGCATTTGATCAATATCTTATTCTGGCTAACCACGCTGTTTGTGCGCGGCTTATTCAAAGAGCGCCTTTAGCTGCTCCGACATATAGTCCGCCAGCAATTGAACGAATTGCAATACAACCGCCCTCCCCTCCCCCTGTTTTTGAGCAGCCAATTATTGTCGCTCCGATTCCAGTAGCTTCTTATAGCCCTACTCCAGAGTTTCAAACGCCGGTAGTAGTTAAGCGTGGATCAATTTTGGATGATGACGAATGAGCTCTAAAACAGTTCATTCGATTACTGGATTGATGAGCGGGGGCTTGCTTATCTACTTAAGCTCTCCCCCACCGCTGGCTGCAATAGCAATTATTGCGGGTTCAGTCATTGGGGCATCCGCTCCAGATTGGCTAGAGATTGCGCGCTGGCAAAAGAAGTTCAGATGGTTCTCTGCAAACGAAAGTCATCGTCAAAGCGTGATCCCGCACAGAACGATTACGCACACCCTGCTCCTTTGGGTTTTGTTGGCGATCTATGACGCATACCTCTTCGCAACGACACCGACTACTTTCTTAAGCTATTTCCTCATTGGCTTTCTAGTCTCTGGTTTCGTGCACTTGCTTTGTGACCTCCGCACGCCGATGGGAATTCCATTGACGCCTTTTGGAAGGCGCTATCGCTTTGTCGGTTTTAAATTAATTAAGGCCACCGGCTTTGAACATAGAAGAGGTTGGCTTTGAAACCACGCACTAGTTTTGCTGAAGTTAAAGCGGATTACTCGATTGAGTATTTCTTTAGTAACTTCTTAAATGACGAGGGTTCCGGCCATTCGCGCTACTCGACTTGTCCAAGTTGCGGCTCATCTAGCGATAACGGCAAGGTGTCAATCCAGAAATCGCAGTTCCGCTGCTTTAAGTGTGGAGCGCATGGCGACATTATTGAAGCCGCCTGTTTGTTTTACGGTTGCTCTAAGAATGAAGCGGTCATGAAGATAACGGGGGTTGAAAGACCAGTTTATGTAGCGAGGCCAGAGCCAGTCAAAAAGGATCCGGCTGCCCTGCTTTCACTAATTCAGACTGTGATGAACGGTTCTACAGTGCCTTGCTTTGAAGTTCAAGCGTATCTGCTTAGTAGAAAGATCTCTGTAGTAACGCAAAACCGCGCTATTGTTCAAGGGTTGCTTCGATTCCTACCAGGCAAGGATAGTGGCACAAACTTTCAATTCTTGAAAACGCTGTGCGGTTTGGAGTCATTGGAGAAAAGCGGGCTTCTCTCAGGTGTTAAGCAGTTTGCCCCAGCATCTTATCGTCCGCTGGTCCTCGTTGCTAAAGATGGACTAGCGATGGAGTTCAGGTTGATCCGTGAAAGAACTGAAAGCGAAAGCAAGGTTATTCGGTACGGTCATATGTCACCGTTCTGGTTCAAAGGACAAAACGACGACAGCTTGCTGATCTGTGAAGGTGCGATTGATCTTTTATCAGCTATGGAAATGGGGGCTAAATCTTCAATCATGGGATTGCCTGGGGTTAATAGCTGGTCAATCGAATGGTTTAAGCCATGGATTGGTAAGAAAGTGTTTTTAGCGCTAGATGACGATACCGCCGGAAGAGAACAAACGGCTATCTTGCGAGAAGCCTTGTTGACTTTGGGTTGCGATGTTCAGTTGTATCAACTGCCTGAGGGAGCTAAGGATCTTAATGACCAGCTAATAGCGGGGCCAAAACGCTAATCATTTTTGGACTTTCGCCGACTCAGAAACGAAAATATTCCAAAAAGTTCCATTTTGAATCTGCGCCCGCTTTGTTTGCGTCTTTACAAGTTCCTTCGACATTTTGAATAAAGTAGCTTCCTCCAGCAAATATGTACTGCCTAAATCTCAATTGACCGTACCTTTTATCCAGTGAAAATCTAGCATCACTTTCCCACCATTTTTGGGGGTCTATTCCCCTGCGATCTTTAAGAATGTTTCCCACGTCCCATGATTGATCCGAATATGAGGCCGGCATGCTGTAGTCGTAACTAATTTTATGATCAATACCCCATTGATCCGTTGTTGGCTTCAGATAAATAGTGAGCGGTTGTATGATGGGTGCAGTGATCTGTACTAAATCTCCTTTGATATAAATATCTAACTTCCCCGACTTTTCATACTTGTCCATTCCATTTACCGTGCTGAATACCTTTGCATTACAAATGAAGTGAATATCTGCAGCGGAAACACCGGAGCAAAAGAATAAAAGAGCTGGTAGGATTTTTTTCATTAGCTCTTATCTATATTCTTAATAGTCTGATAAAAAATCAAATGCACTAAATCCAGCCCCATTCAGGCGTTTGCTTATCGGTTTGCTGGACTAAATGAGATATTTGAGGAGATTTATTTCGTTGATACCGTAAGTGTGGCTCCCAGCGATCTTTAAAGAGTTGTATTTCTGGACTATTTAATTGTTCATCACTGATACCATCCCACCTGAGCCCTATTGTCAGGTCTTGAACATTTAGCATGGATGTTCTCTGAATGGATTCTATAAATTTACTATGCTGCTCTCGACGCGCGCCATTTAGCTCAAATCTTCTCCACGAATAATTTGTGTAGTTGAATAAATCGCCACCAAAATCCTCGGCATCTCCACCGTATTCTTTATAGCCTCCAATAATGATTTGTCCAAACTCGATATATCGTATTGAGATATTAGGATATTTAATAACTGCTTCTTTTAGCCAATTGCTAAGTAGATTCACAGAATATTCAAGCCCCTCTTCTGGCGAATCAAAGTAATGGGTTGTTTCAGGCGTTCTACGCTTTGGCTTTATATACCTTTGAACCTTTGTTGGTGCTGGCCTTATGACAATATCTTCTATTTTTCTTGTGGCGATATTTGTGAATCTAAGAATTTCTTGATGGTTATTCAAGCATCCAGAACTAAACCACTCTGTTGCCCCATCTTTCGGCAATGCAGCGCTAGCCTTAATTCTGTCTTTTCGATTGCATAAATGAAAGATTCTCTCTAGAGCCATCGCATCCTCAATGCCATCGACTTCATATGCAAACGAGTTTTTTAAATCAAAATACTCAATTCCAATCTGGCGCACTCTAGCGATAACGACGTCAGCTTTGCCACATTTATAGTACGGCAGCTTTCGATGCTTTAAGAAGTAGACGTGGCTTTTCATATTTAGTTGATGCTTTAGCCAATCTTATTGTTCACTAATAGCCATGCGCCCAAACTCTTCTTAACAACAATATTCGACAGGTCTTCGTCAAAAGCTCTTTTCCAGTGAGCATGCGCTTTTAAGAATTCCTCTTTTAACTCTAATCTACGCTCTTCGCTAAGACCTAGGTATTTAACAATAGCCCCGTCAACATCGGGGAGAGCTTGTGAATTAACCTCTGAGATAGGTTTTGCAACGATCGGCTCCGACTCAAACACTTTGTGTGATGCATGGGTAACTGTAGTCGACTCCCCCTCTTCGTAACTGTAATTATTTTTAAGTGCTGCATATAGCCAGCCCGCCGCCGTGTCTTTTATTGCGTTGCGTGCGCGAGCAAATTCTGTTCCCGTTAAGTGAGTTTCAAGATAATCTGGATTTGCCTGATATTTCTTAATGAGTGCGAAAACTTGTTTCTGATTTAAGCCCAAGAATTGCAGCCTTGCTTCGATCGATGTTTTTGTTAGCCCCGCTTGTTTAATAGAGTCTGCTCTTGGTTTTACTAAAAACCGTAAGGCTGTGACCGCCCTGCCAACCTTGATCGTTTCAAGCGTAATTTTTATGTCGCCACCCGGGAGAATATTAATTTCTTCAATAGCCGGCTGAAGCGTATCGCGATTAAATATCTTATAAGGCGGATTTGCCTGCGGGTCTCCTTTTAAAACAAGGAACCACCAGGCTAAAGGCTCGGTTTTAGTAAAGGCATCGCCATCACCAAATTTATTACCCAAATATCTTCGGCAGACTTCATAGAGCGCTACTGCTGAACCACTTGAAAGCTTTGAAGTCAGCTCGAGATCTATTTTTGTAAAATTTCCATCTGGGTTTGCGACAACTTGTTGAACCCGCTTATCCATCTGCCAGCGAACAATAATCCCATTTTTATCGTAGGTGAAGCCAGGCTTCTCTATTAATCCAGTGATTATTTCAGAGGGCCTATTGATCTCATCGTTGAAACGCCAGGCGACATCAATATGCCTCAGCGCAATAAAGTGCTTTTTAACGTGGTGAAATTGGTAAGTACCGCCCTCCTCCAGCAATCCACATACTTCTAGGAGATCTTTTAGTGGTGAGGCGAAAATTCGATTGTCGTCAGGCTCTTGTCCATGGAGCTGCCACTGGCTCGATAGCAGCACTGAATTCTTAACCAATCGACCGATATGGGTCAATTTCGTCTTCTCCTTAATCTTAGGGAAAAGAGCTTCATTAGGAATGTGAGCTATCTTTGTTTTCATCTGAGCGTTAAATGTAAACTATCGGTGAGTAATTGTCAAGAACAATCACCGCAGCATTACTTTTTTCTCACCTACATTACTTTTTTCTCACTTTTAAGGGCTTTAACCTTACTTAAATCTCACCGATAAATCGATTTGCCTTACTTAAATCTCACCTAACTTGCTCTAAGTTACTGATTTATATGGGAATTATCAATCCCTAAACTATGTATTTAAGCTATCTATAACCTACCAGTAGTTGTGCTTGTAAAAAGATAAAACGCTATATTTAGTAAAGGTGAGAAAAAAGTAATGGTCTTATACATAGGTAGTCTGATTTACAAATAGAAGTTGATTAAATCCATGAAACAGATTCTAATGTAAAAAAATCCTTCTGGAAAAAAAATGGCAAAAGTAATTAAAGAACCTAAAAATCTGTTTCTTAGGCAAAATCTAACGAAATCTCGAGACGATATGCAAAGCCTCTCTTTGATGGCAGCAAATGCGCAAAAAGTGCTTGAGGAGATTAAAGGGCAAGTTCTAGAGCCGTATCCACGTAAAACTGCGCCCGTTTATACGACTCTACAAGTTGCTAACTTGTGTGGAAAAACTAGGCTTCAACTAAAAAATGCTGAAGCTAGCTCAAGCACCAAACTAGGCACCCTACTCCCCGGTGACAACACTAAAACATATACGCTAGAAGAAGCAATGCAAGCTGTAAACCTATTCGGAGAGCCAGTTAAAAGGCCCCATGGCAAAAAAGGCAAGGTGTTGACTATTGCTAACTATAAGGGCGGCGTAGGGAAAACAACGGCTGCCGTCTCCATCGCTCAGGGTTTGGCGCTTAATAAAGCGTTAAAAGTCCTATTTATTGATTTAGATCCGCAAGGGTCTGGAACAACATTGTTTGGGATCAGTCCGCAGCTTGAGATTAAGGAAGATGACACTGTTGCAAATTATTTTTATCAAGATAAAGACCGCCCTCACCTTGCACAGGCAATCCAAAAGACCTATTGGCACAATTTAGATCTGATAGCAGCCTCTAGCCATGTGCTTGGAGCGGAATTCATAATTCCGTCAAATGCAATGAGCATAAAAGGCTATAAGTTCTGGGATCAGTTAAATATAGGTTTAGAGCCCCTTAGAGAGATCTATGACGTTATTGTTATCGACTCAAGCCCCTCTTTGGGCTACTTAACCCAGAACGCAGTAGCAGCCTCTGACGCGATTCTGTCCCCTTGCCCGCTCGACGCTTTAGATTTTGCTTCGCTATCACAATTCTGGACGGTATTTATGGAGATTGCAGGACAGCTTGGTGAAGCAATGGCCGAGAAAAGGTACGATTTTGTCGGCGTATTCGTCAGCAAAGCCAAGTTAGAAAAAGATGAGATGGCTACTTCAAACATTGTTAAGGGTTGGCTTAAAAAGGCATTTGGTGAGCGCATGTGGGACATTACATTGCCTGAATCAACGCTAATTAAGACTGCATCAGCAATGCTGCAAACAATCTACGACGTAACCGATAAAAAAGAAATCGAGAAGCAATCTTATAAGCGTTACAAAGAGCCAATGGATATGCTGGTTGATTTAATTGCAGGCCAATTTAACGCAGACTGGAGCAAGCCATGAGCTTTAGAGATAAATTAATTAAAACTAAAGATATTCAAACTGAGCCCGTTACTTCACAAGAGCTCGATGCGATCATGAAAAAGGTTCCCCAGTCGGCGCCAGGGCAGCTTCATTACACACAAAAAACCCTCACTAAAAAATTGGATGAGCTGGATGCGGTCAAAGAAGAGATGCGCGCTGGCAAGATTAAGATTTCCAAAATCGTTGAAGTGAAGGGCCGTAAGCGCACATTAACTGCACAACAGTTCGCCGATTTAAAAGGTAATATCGCCCAAAATGGCTTAATCCATAAAGTATTAGTACGCGCCATTGAAGATGGAATGTACGAGTTAATTGCTGGTCACAATAGATTAGAGATTTATCGTCAGCTCGGCAAAGATGAGATTGAAGTTGATATTCAAGAAATCGATGGAAGCAGGGTGGTTGAGAATGCTTTCTACTCCAACTTATTCCAGTCAGAATTGACTGCTTTTGAAAAGTATCAAGGCTTCAAAGAAATCCGCGAAATTACAGGAGAGAATCAGGATCAGATGGCGCAAAAGGCAGGGATAAGCCCATCACAAATCTCTCAAATATTTTCATTTGAAAGCTTTCCCGATTCAGCTAAAAACATCTTAAAGCAGCATCCCGGAATCTTGGGTTATGACGCTGCCGCCCAGTTGAGTAAGGTCAAAGAAACAAAGCTTTTAGATATTTTAAATCGGCTAGTTTTAGGTGAAATTAGTGAAGCTAAAGCGGTCGCTATGACCACGATTAAGGCGCCAAATTTAACGGTAAAGGTAGAGCCAATCGTTATCAGAAATGGTAAAACGACATTTGCAAAAATCAAACAAAAGGGCGGTTTAATCGCAATAACCCTAGTCGATGAAAGTAGGGTAGAAAGTATCCTTGCTCAGATCCAAAATCTCCTTAAATCAAATATTAAATAGGACTTTAGACTCTAAATATCAATAAAATCAATGACTTACAGTTTCATAATAGTCTGATAGTGTTATATAGTTAGCAAAAGCAGCATATTACGGGAGGGGCGTTTTACAGGGAATTCGGCCTCCAATTCCACTCCACAAGACGAGGAATCGAGATATGACTGCAACATACAAACAGGTATTTGATCCTGAAAAACGATACGCAAAAGGGATCAAAGAATCCCACCCTGAAAGCCCCTCAGGGGCAGCTGTAAAAGCGCTCCGCCAGGCTTATGACAAGACCCAGTTGGAGATGGCGGAATTGATGTTCTCAACCCATTCGACTTATCAAAAATGGGAGGGTGGTCAAAGACCCATGCACCCGTATTTTTGGCTAAATATTCAGCGCGATCTTGCTGAAGAGGCAGCGCAAAAGGCTGAATTTATAGCGAAACTAGCAGGCCAAAAGCTCAATAGTTAGCCCTAAAATCAATACAACTAAGGCCGCTTTGAGCGGCTTTTTCTTATCTAAAAGCAGGGCAGGGCAGGGCGGCCTCTCTATAAATAGGTGTCTTTCTGACCTCAAAATAACTACAATATCGACTCACTACGGAAGACAAAATGAAGAGATCTCAATCAGAAGTTAAAGCAGTTGAAATAAATTTAGCAGCTTTAAAGGTGGCTAAATTGATGGGTGGGAGCACTTCAGACGGCGCTCCACTAGCTGGTTTAAAGTACTCGGATCGCCCAATGAAGTCTGTATTTGTAGCTCAATACAAGACTTGGAACGCTAAAAGTTAAATCTAAAGCAGGGTTGTGTTGCTCACATAACCCTCTTTAAGCATATTTCCCATGGAGCTTTTCCATTTCCAGCTTCCGGCGCTCTAGATCGCCCTGCGTGTAAATCGTTGTAGTGGCTAGTGACGCATGCCCTAGAACTTGCTGCATCACATCCACGGATACATTGGCAGCGGCCATTTGGACTCCGCATGTGTGCCGTAATGCATGTGGGAACATCTTGCTAAGGTCTCTGCCATCGAATTCGCCATTCGCCTGGTGAAACTGGCTAAAAGCCGACTTAATCAGCCTGTAAATGCCATAAGTAGAGTATCCCGCATCCTTTTTGTTGTGATCATCTTCGTTTTCACTTTTTATCGCATAAGTTCTGGGAGCAAAGAGCGGTAATTCGCCGCTCATACCCTCAAGCGCAAGACCTCTGGTTGCTAAATGACCACTCAAAGCAGTAATTGTTCTTTGGGAGAGCGGTACTTCACGCTCTTTATCACCTTTTCCTGTAAAAACCGCGTGCCAAGTCCCCTTTTGATGAAGGAGATTTTCACGTTTTAAGTTGATCACTTCAGTGCGCCGAAGCCCAGAATCGCCCATAAAAAGGATTACTCCAAGCGCCGTTTTCATAGTGTCGCTGGGTTGATCGCTAAGCCAAGTTACAAAAGTAAGCCAAGCATCTGCGTTCAAAGCCTTTTCAACCATGATTTTTGGCTTTAATTTACCCCTTGGCATAGCGTCAAAAGGGTTGTAATCGAGGTAATGCTGCCTTGTGAGCCATGTAAACAGAGCCTTCAAGATAGTGACACTCAATTTACAAGAAGAGGGTGCTAAACCGCGTGCAAAAGGCCGCCAAGCAGGGTTTTTGCGTGCTGTAGCGGGTCCAACCCAGCGAATTTTGGGGGAGGGGTCTTTGAGAAAACCAAGATATTCAATGCAGTCCTCTATATATAGATCAGATAGGGCTTTTCCTTTTTCAACGATCGCCCAGAGTAAAAATCGTTCGGCTTCTTTACGGTACGCGACATAAGTATGCGTGTCGCTAGGGTAGAGCGATAACCACGTATGCAGAGCCTCGTAATCGTTATTGGCTGACATCCGGCACCTGGCTAATTGACCGCGATTTCGCCCTTTAGAGCCATCTAACTCGCTTTTAATCTTGATATGTTCAAAAGGAACGAGGCGGGGAGTACCAGGAAACACCAAAATCTTGGCATCGCCATATAAAGCGGGGAGGGCAGGGGCACTAATGAATTCTTTAAATTCAAAGTTAAACTGATTTTGGTGTTCAGATACCCATCGCGTCAACGTATCACCCGCCTTTTTTCCGATGCCTGGGCAGCTTCGCCACCAGCCAGCACCACGATCATTCATGAGTTCAAATAGATCGCTTAATAACTGAATGTTATTACTTTCTAATCGCTTAGACAATACTTTCATAAACCATTCCGAGCATTGGTCGGTAGGTGAGGGCGGTTTTTTAGCTTCTAGCTGTAAATCGGTAAGGGCGTTCAGGGCTAATTTTTGTCCTTCATCAGATTGATTGGGGCCTAAAACGACAGCTTGGGCAGCCCTCCATTTTTTCGCTAAATCAAGTCTGTCGGCTGCGCGTGTAGCGAGCTTTTTAATCGATGAATTTGTGTACGAGACACTGTAATGCGAATTGATTACGCTGACTTGCAAGCCCTGAATCCAAGCTCTTAATGCAGTGTATTCACCGCGCGAAAATCCAGCGTCATTATTGACGATGGTATCTGTACTACCTATTACTGGATTACTCATTGCAATCTCTTTTTCTATTTTTTCGTTTTAAATCAAAAACTTAGCTTTTGTGAGTCTCAATATGAGGCAAAATACCCTCAAAAACATTGTACCTATTATAGCGGTAATAGGTACATTAAGTATTGCAATAGAGCAGGGGATTTTGAAATATGGAGCGCGAAAATAGATCTAGAAATGTAAAAAGTCAGAATTAACCTGAAAGGTCAACCTGACTTTTTTTGATGCTTGGATTACTGTTACATGGAGCAAACAGTGTCTCTTCTACCGAACTTCATGTCAATGCCTTTTGGGAGTCTTCTGAGATGATCGTATCAAGTTGATGCCTTTTGACGCTAATTGATCTTCCAGACATGACTGAGAAGATGCTCTAAAACAACAAATGCAACGTAAACTGCAAGATGACCATTAAATTCTCAAGACTTCTTGTATCTCTAGTCGCAGCAATGTCGGTAAATGCCTACGCAAAAGAGATCGTTCTGGAATGTACTGGACATCATCGTATTTGTACCGACTACAGAATGATCACAAAATGCAGTCTTCCAGACCGCATTGATAGCGCAGTGATTGCAATCAATGGTTTAAAGATTTCAAGTGAGACGAGTAAGTTTCTTGAATTTATGGATGGCTGCTCTGAGTCTGATGGGCTGATTATTTGCTCTTATAAAAATCAAGTTCTGAATGCTGACGGTGCCGTCGATAAGGTCACAACGCGGAATTTGGTTGTTAGCAGAGTCACTGGCGAAATACATTACAAACTTTACGACGGGATTCCAACTAGTGACCCCCGCTATTTGGCTTTAGGCGAGAATAAGCGAAGCGATTTCGAAGAGTACGCCGGCAAATGTTCAGTGAGAGCAAATAAACGCCTCTTTTAGTCAATATAAGAAAATAATGCCGTCCAACGCAGTGTGTTTATTAAAACTCTGGAAGGCGGGGCCTGCTGGAGAAACAGTTTCAATCAAATTATTAAGGTATTCATAATGTCTGATGAAAAAAGAGGTATTGACCTAGTTGAGGACGGTGATCAACTCATACTTTCGATTGATGGTGCCAAAGTTTCTTATGACCGCACTCAACCTCACCTAATTTTTGAAGTGCAAGAACTTCAGATTGAACGAAACGGGTATTACGCTAAATACGAACCTGAAGATGGCCAGGATCTAATTTTCCGTAATGGTTTTTATGGGAAGGCAGTGGTCAATAATCGGAAATTTGGAGTTTTGGGGCTAAAGCATAAGTCTACCGAGGGGAATTTTGATATTCAGATTACATGTTTAAGCACCTATTACAAGAAAAAACTATTAGAAAACATCACTGACGATATCAGTCAAAAATTTGTAGGTAGGGTCGTGTTGGGGTACTCGCCGTCTGACTGGGAGTCGCATAGCGAAGAGTCTTGGTATGTGCGCGTCGAAGTAACAAACGAACTTCTCGGAGAGCTTGCACATGCGGTCGAACACAAATCATTAAAGAAATTCAGCATCTCTACACAAATCGATAACGACTATCTTTACACGCTTAAGCCTTATGCGTACCAGTGGGAAGAAATTGACCTTAACTTTCGGCCTCGAAAAGAGGATAACGACGCAAGCCGAGTTGAAGAGGTTACTGGTCGGCTACGTGGAATTAGCCTAGAAATTGCAGATAAGTTTGTTGCAAAAGTTGAAAAGGATGATTTGCCCGTTAAAGAGGATGAGCTCGAGACTAAAAAATCGGAAGTGGCTATAGCGCTTGAGAAACTCCGATCATCAATCTTCTTAATAGGCTGGTTGCTTATTATCGCTATTGTCTTATCTGGGATATTCTTATCGCGATAGGAGCTGGCAATACAAGAAAACGACCATGAGCCAGTTCGGTTCGCTTATTATTATTAAAAGTCTGGAAGGCGCGAATGACGGGTTCTGATAAGCAATTTGAAAAAGCTTGGCTTGCTGCTAAAGCGCTTTCAACTAAATTTAACGAGAATTTATCGCATTACCTATCCAAGGGCTATCAAGAAGCAGAGGTTCGCCAAGACTATATCGATAAGTTTTACACGGCGCTGGGCTGGGACGTCGGCCATAACGTGCAGCATGACCCATATCGTCGCGAAGTAAGGATCGAAAAGCCAGAAAAAAAGGCGAAGGGTCGAGCGGACTATGCTTTTTCAATAGCGCCACATTACCGACGAGTGCGGTTTTTTGTAGAGGCAAAACGGCCGCAAGAGAGTATTAAGACAGCAGACAATTGCTTTCAAGCCATTCGCTATAGCTGGCCAAAGGGTTTGCCTATCGCAGTTTTGACTGATTTTAATTCTCTGCACATCATTGATAGCCGTTTTCGTCCTAATATTGATACAGCAGTTTCTCGTGTTGTGCGGTCTTGGCACCATGGCGATTTATTGGATCGAGAGAAATTTGCGGAAATCTACTATTTACTTTCTCGTGAAAGCGTTTCAAATGGTTCTTTAGATGTGTTTGCTGAGATTGAGCTACCTTCTCTACAAGTTGCGACAAAGAAATATACGTTGTTTGCCGACGAAGCTAGAGATTTTGATGATGATTTTCTCAATAAATTAGACGGTTGGCGCCAAATGCTTGCCAGGGCATTTAAGAATGCTCGTGAGGAATTGGATGGTCAAGAATTAACCGAATGCGTTCAACGCACACTAGATCGGCTGATCTTTATTCGTTTTTTAGAAGACAAGACCATCGAGCCGGAGGCAATTATTGCGCGTTTTGGTCATCACAAAACGCATTGGCAAGATTTTGCTGCTGTGTGCCGGCGCCTAGATGAAATCTACAATGGTGCGGTATTTAAGTCCCATAGGGTTTTAGATGACCCACGGTTTTCTCCTGATGCCACCGTATTTTCAGATATTTGCGATGAATTAATCGACGACCACTCCCCATATAATTTTGATTCAATTCCTGTTGAGATTTTGGGGCGTATCTACGAGCGATTTCTTGGTAAAGCAGTATTAGTTAACAACACAACTATCGAAATAGCACAAAAAGAAGATGTCCGGCGTGCGGGAGGCGTTTACTACACCCCCGATTACATCGTGACTTACATGGTTGACCACACCCTAGATCAATTAGTTCAAGGAAAAAAAGCAGAAGAGATTCTAAAAATAAGGATCATTGATACGGCATGCGGATCGGGCTCCTTTTTAATTAGTTCGCTGGGATACTTATTGGAATCCCTAACAGCCTACTGGCGTAAACAAACAAAAATCCCCGCAGGTGTAATAGAGATGCGCGATGATGAAGCTCATCTGACGCTTCAATACAAACGGAAGATTCTGCTTAGTTGTATCTTTGGGGTAGATATTGACCCACAGGCCGTTGAAGTGGCTCAACTTTCTCTGTATCTGAAATTGCTTGAAGATGAGACTACCGCCAGCGCGCATCAACAAAGGCAAGTAGAGATGGGGGTAACGTTGCTTCCTTCCCTATCTAGAAATATCGTGATGGGGAATTCTCTTGTCACTCTAGATGATGAGGGTGGCGATATGTTCTCGATAGAAAAACTCAACGAGGTTAAGTCACTTGATTTTAAGGCGGCTTTTCCACAAGCGTTTTCAACGGGCGGTTTTGATCTAGTGATTGGTAACCCACCCTACATAAAGGAATACACAAATAAAGAGGCTTTTGCCAATGTCACATCATCTCCTTACTATCAGGGAAAAATGGACATTTGGTATTTATTTGCTTGTCGGGGGATAGATTGGTTAAAGCCAGAAAGCGGAATCCTTGCTTACATCGCTACTAATAACTGGGTGACTAATGCAGGCGCTAAAAGATTACGTGAAAAGATAACTAAAGACGCTCAAATTGACCATTTAATTGATTTTGGCGATTACAAAGTGTTTCGAGATGCTGGGATTCAAACCATGATCTTGATAGCTAAGCGTAGCAGTAAAACTGAAAAGTACAGTTTTGATTATCGAAGGTTGGAAGGTAAAAAGCCGACCTTAGCTGATGCTCAATCATTGCTTGAAAAACTTCCGGGGCCCGGTAGAGTATTTCTTGAGCCGACCTTTGATCGACATCGAGAGCCCAGCTCCCCCATGACATTCTCTGCGGCGAATTTTGAGGTGGTACTCGATAAAATTACCTCGATGAGTAATTTTTCTTTGAAGCAGGACGAAGTTGCTCAAGACATAGTTTCGCCCCAAGATTTTTTAAATAAAGCGGGTCTAGAGGTGTTGGGCGGCAGCGGATTTTCTGTTGGGCAGGGAATCTTCAATCTTTCCCATGGCGAAAAGGAAGCATTGAGGTTGAGTGAATCAGAGAAAGCCTTAGTTAAGCCTTTTTATACCAGTGCTGAATTGATTAGATACTATGGAAATGAAATTAATCCGCTATGGGTGATTTATACCGATTCACGTTTTAAAAACCCTGCGGAAATGGATGGATTCCCTAATTTAAAGAGGCATTTGGATCAATTTAATTCTGTGATCACATCGGATAATCACCCATACGGACTACATCGAGCGCGAGATGAGCGATTTTTCATTGGTGAGAAGATTATTTCTTTAAGGAAATGTGGACAACCTACATTTACCTTTACGGATTTTCCCTGTTACGTAGCTCAGACTTTTAATGTTATCAAGACAGACCGAATCAATCTTTTATTTTTGACCGGATTACTCAATTCCAGGCTGGTGAAATTTTGGCTGAAACATAAAGGCAAGATGCAGGGACAAAATTATCAGATAGATAAGGAGCCTCTAATCGCGATACCGCTCTATCTACCATCGATTGAGCAGCAGGAGCAGCTAGGGAAAATTACAAAGCGACTTATTGAGTGCACGCAAAAAATGAGTGGCAGCACATCTGACGTTACGCTAGTTCAGACTCAGAGATTATTTGATCAATATGAAGATCAATTAAATGATGAAATCTACCGTCTATATGGCATGGATCAATCTGAAATAGAGCTGATAATTGGCGGGTAGCTAAATTCCAACTATTACGTCCATGCAAGAAAACGACTACGAGCCGGCCTCCAACTTCAATCTAAACGAATATCTGGTTAGTAATAAGCCAGCCACATTCATGTTTCAAGTTAAAGGCGACTCAATGATGAATAGCGGAATTCTTGATGGTGACAAGGTGGTTGTAGACAAATCTATCCAAGCTAAGCATGGTGACATCGTTATCGCAGCTGTGAACCGGGAATTTACAATGAAAAGGCTCTATAAACGGGATGGTAAGACAGAGCTTCATCCTGAAAATGAGATGTTTGAGCCGATTCTCTTCTCTCAGAAAGATGAGTTAGAAATTTGGGGTGTAGTCTGCGGAGTAATTAGAAAGTATCAGCGTAACTAATATCCATCAAGGTTATAAATCACCATTTCCTTGCTGGCTTCATGTATGCATCGTCAATAGTCCATCCGTACTTCAATCGAGCAATTACTGTTTTTTCAAGCAGCCCGTAGTGCAGCGCAGCGGCAGATCTATTAACAAAGACTACTCCATTAATTGAGACGGCCTCTTGTAATTTAAGCGGTTTAGATGTCACGAGAGCTCTTATAAGCAAGATAATGTTGGTCAGCATCATCAAGATACTTGAACAACTTCTTAATGCGCTCGGGATTTAATATTGAGATCGATGGAAACTTGAGAATTCCCTTTCTCGTTAAATTAGAGTATTTCTTCTCAAACATACTTAAGTGCGTATTACACTGATGGCAAATCAGTCCGCGCATTTCCATTAACTGAAATTGTTCTTCAAGCCGGTGATCGTGGTCTACCACTAACTTTTTTGAGGCATCGTCGCAAATTTCACATTGGCCGTTCCTTGAATTGAACCAGGCGCGTGAATAATCAGGAGTTATCCCATATCTTCGACAGTGACCCTCTTCTGACGCAGATTCGCCGCCGTCAAATTGATAATCAATTTTTGGGTGGTCGATCTCATGCTGCCATTCTTTTTGCAAAAGGAGTAGCTTGGCAGCGGCATCTTTTGTGCGCTGTACTTCTTGTGCTTCGCGTTTGAGGCGTGATGCCTCCATTAAGGCATGGTGCTCTGGCCCTGAGTTTTTCTTAATTTTAGTAAATAAGCATGAAGATCCAAAAAAGGCTTCAAGCAATGCTGCCGTAGAATCCTTTTTATTAGGCTTCACCTTTACACTCCGAACAAAGAGGCAATAAAAGTAATGACGACAACAATAGCGTTATCCATGGCAAAGAGGAGTCTTAGTGTTTTCTAAGAAACCATCCACCTTTCGCTGAAGCTCTAATAAGGACATCAAAGATCTCGGGTAGCGATTATCACTATGCCAGCGCCAAATTGTCGTAAATTCACAGCCAATTATTTTTGATAACTGCTTCTCTCGGGCGGCGCCAGTAATTCCAGTCTGGTAATACCAGCCATCGATAATTTCTCTCATCCCTTTATTACAGAATGGTCGGCGTGCCGGCTCAAGATCAACATCAATCTTGCGATATTCAATTAGTAAGTCGTCTACATGATTTAGCTTGATCTTTCTGCCCACTCTTGAATACATTGAATTAGACCCGTTCGTTCGAATGTCAGTACCAAGTACGTTCCCTTGCATCACTTGCGCCAGGGCGGCATATGTGATCGGGTAGCCCTGCTTTTCTAACAAAGGAACAAAGTCTTTAGCTTGGAGAATGTTTCGAGACTGGATTGCTTTCATTTCTAGTATTCGCGGATCACTTGATTTACAAAGAGCCTTAACCTCCACCGAGGGATATTCCCGATGGGGTTTTTTGACGGGGATAACCTTTCGAACGGATGGTTGAATCTTGTTTTCGCCCGTTAATCCAAGTAACTTATTTAATCGTTCTAATGTAGTTGCCATGTTGTTGAAAATCTTTCATATTGTGAATAGCATAACTAAAATTGCTGTAAAAGTCAATCTCTATTTACTATTACAAAGGGGATTATGGAAAAAACCCACAACCTATTAGAGTTGTGGGTAATTGCTAATTACTGCATGATGAACAAACCATATTTCTTAGAAGCTCCAACCGGCACCTACTCCAACGGTAGAGTTGTTAGTTGCAGCGGCTCTGAAGGTGATGTTTTCGTAGACTTGAGCAGTTACACCGATTGCCAGTGAACTTACACCTTGAAAATTGCCCATGCCCACTCCAACTGCAAAGGTTTTGCCAGGAGCAACAGGAGGCATCATTGCAATTGCAGTGGCACCAGAAATACCCTTCAGCGCAGTTTGATTATTTGCTTGCACTTGGCTTGACAGATTGTTAACTTGGTTTTGAACACCGGTGATTTGTTTTTGAATCGGTGCAATGGCACTTGCTGTATTCGCATTTGCTTGAATAACAGCATTTGTTTGCGCGGCAGCAGAGGCAGCAGTAACTTGACCAACGTTTGCTGCATCAGTTGGGGCTACCCCAGTTGCAACATTATTGATTTTGTTATTACCAGCATCAATCACTTGGCCAGAGGCAACAGTAATACCTTTGTTAGCAATCAAGTTGCCATCAATTTGAACATTAACAACTGGAGTAGGTGACTGAACCCCTGCATTAGTAATTGTTGGTCCACCTAAGTGCAAATCAACACCGCCTGGAGCTAATGAGTCAGTGGTAATTCTGTCAACACCACCATTCGCAATAGTTCCCGATACGATCTGAATCGCATTAGCGCCTACTGACACAACGCTATTGTTACCGACGATAGTGCCTGACACATTCAAGTTCCCATTTACCATCGCTGTTGAGTGATCTGCATCGTACTGAACAGAGTTATTAGCAATCAAAGTTGCTGCATCTAACTGAGCTTGGTTAGCCCCGCCTGTACCTGTACCACCAGTACTTGTTCCGCCTGTTCCTGATGCAATGGCTGCTGTGTTTGCTGCATTGTTGGCAGAAATTACGGCCATTCCAGCTGTAGTAGTAGAGCTGAAGTTAGCGAGAGCAGTATTAGTGTTTCCGATGACTGCGGCATTAACAATTGTTCCCGATAACGCTGTGTTTGCAACATTAGACACAGCACTGATAGCAGCAGTATTAGCTGAGATAAGTCCTGAGTTTATTGCCACCTGAGCGTTAGTAGTCGCTAAACCACTAACTACTCCAGCAGTTCCAGCAGAAGCAGTTGTTGCGTTGGAAGCAACAGTTGCATTAGTAGTTGAAAGCCCTGAAGTCAAGCCAGAGATTGCGGCACCGTTTGTCGCAATGTTGCCAGCGTTAGTTGCGATCCCAGCTGCATTAATGGCAACCTGACTGTTTGTTGAAGCAAGTCCAGTTGAAGCGGTTGTTGCGTTTGAGGCTACAGTTCCAGCAAGTGATGTAAGGCCAGCAGTGTTAGCCGCAATGTTGCCGGCGTTAGTTTGTGTCGCAGTAAGAGCTGTATTAGCTACATCTGAAACTCTGGCTACAGTTCCATTGGTTGTGGCCAAGCCAGAAGTTAAGCCAGAAATTGCAGCGGCATTAGAAGCGATGTTGCCGGCATTTGCGGTTACTTGAGTATTGGTATTTGCAAGACCACTAACTACACCAGCGGTACCAGCCGCAGCACTAGTTGCGTTGGTAGCTACAGTCGAATTTGTAGTTGCTAGACCAGAAGTTAAGCCTGATACAGCACCATTAGTAGCAGTAATCGCAGTGGTATTGGCTGCAATGTTGCCAGCGTTAGTTGCAATACCAGTAGAGTTTGTTAAGACTTGAGCGTTCGTAGCAGCAAGACCTGAGGTTAAACCAGTGATTGCAGAACCATTTGTCGCAATGTTGCCAGCATTGCTAGCCACTTGAGCGTTAGTAGTCGCTAAACCACTAACTACACCAGCGGTGCCAGCCGCAGCACTAGTTGCATTGGCAGCTACAGTTGAATTTGTAGTTGCCAGACCAGAAGTTAAGCCTGATACAGCACCATTAGTAGCAGTAATCGCAGTGGTATTGGCTGCAATGTTGCCAGCGTTAGTTGAAATTCCAGCAGCATTGGTTTGAGTAGCTGTAAGTGCTGAGTTAGCTACGCCTGAGACAGCATCGATTGCAGAAGTATTACTCGCAACGCTAGCTTGAGTTGTAGTTAAGCCAGAAGCAAGGGCTGAAACTGCACCGTTAGTAGCGGTAATTGCTGTGCCGTTGGCGGCGATGCCAGCAGAGTTAGTAGCAACTTGGGTATTTGTAGCGGAGATTGAAGCGCCATTTGCAGCAATGTTGCCAGCATTGGTAGCCACCTGAGCGTTAGTAGTCGCTAAACCACTAACTACTCCAGCAGTTCCGGCGGCGGCAGTAGTCGCATTGGAGGCTACAGTTGCGTTAGTTGTTGTTAGTCCAGAGCTCAAAGCTGCGATACCAGCGGCATTGGTTGCCACATTTGTGTTTGTAGTTGCGAGACCTGATGTTAAATCAGCAATTGCAGCTTTATTGGTAGCTATACCAGTTGCATTAGTAGCTACTTGGGCATTTGTCGCAGCCAAAGCAGTAGTCGTTGCATAGATAGCAGCAGTATTAGCCGCCGATGTAGTTGCAAGTGAAGCGATATTTGCTGTGTTTGTGGCTAAAGCTGTTGCATCTGCAATACCTTGTCCAGCAGCACCAGTTGCGATTGCCGTTGTATTTGCCTGGCTACCTGTAAGAGCAGTATTTGCGGTAATAGTTGTTGCAGCAAGGCTGGAGGTTAAGCCAGAAATCGCAGTTCCGTTTGCAGCAATTGCTCCAGCGTTAGCTTGAGTAGCAGATAGAGCGGTATTAGCTACACCTGACACAGCCGCAATCACTGAAGTATTTCCGGCGATATTTCCAGCATTAGTTTGGGTGGCTGTAAGTGCTGTGTTAGCTACACCAGACACGGTACCAATAGAGGCTGTGTTCGCAGCTATTAGTCCTGAGTTAGTCGCTACCTTCGCATTTGTTGCATCCAAGCCAGCCGCAGCAATAGTTGCATTAGATGATACGGTCGCATTAGTAGTCGCTAAGCCTGTTGTTAATCCAGTGATCGCTGTACCGTTCGCCGCAATATTGCCAGCATTCACACTAATTGCAGCAGTGTTGCCTGCGATTTGCGTTGCAGACCCTGAGATAGCAGCCGCATTGGTTTGAGTAGCAGATAGAGCCGTATTAGCAGTTGATGCTGTAGTAGCTAGTGAACCAGTTAAAGCAGAAATATTTCCAGCGTTGACAACAGTGGCCGCTAGAGCTGAATCCGCTTTTGCCGTTGTAGAGGCTAATGCATCGCTAATAGCACCAGTTGTAGCAGTGCTTGATAGACCGCTCGCAGTAATTGCAGCAGCATTTACTTGAGTTGCGCTGTAAGCAGCATTAGCAGTATTTGTAGTTGCTGTTAAGGCGCCGTTAGTAGCAGCAAGTCCTGAAGTATTAGCCTGACCAGTTGAGAGAGCACTATTCGCAGTAGAAGTAGTAGTTGCAAGTGCGCCGTTAGTGGTTGCGAGGCCGGTTGCGAGTGTTTGAACACCGGCAAGGGCATTTGCAGCAGTAGTAGTTGTTGATGCGAGTGTTCCGTTTGTTGCGGACAATCCCGTTGCGTTTGTTTGTGAAGCCAGCAAAGCGGCGTTAGCAGTTCCTGTTGTTGTTGCGAGGACTCCGTTCGTAACTCCAAGAGCCGCTGTATTTGCTTGAGTAGCGGTAGACAATGCAGCGATATCCGCAGCATTACCAGCGGTTGCCGCTGCGATCGCAGAAGCTTGACCGGCTACACCTGATGCAATTGCTGTGGTGTTTGCTGCGATTCCTGTTGCATTAACTACAGTAGCGCCAAGAGCGGAGTTGGCGGTGGATGTTGTACTTGCTAAACCGGTTGTAAGAGCTGAAATATTTGATGCGTTAGCTGCGATACCAGATGCGTTTGTTGCTGTAGCGGCTAATGCAGTATTCGCAGTGTTACCGATCGCACCTAAATTGCTATTTAATGTTCCGATTGCCGAAGTATTGGAAGCGATATTAGTAGCATTCAAGCCTGTTGCTGTGCTGTTTGCAGCGATTGCTTGTGCATTAGTCTGTGTGGCAGCTATTGCATTATTTGCGGTTGCGGTTGTAGCAGTTAGCGCAGTGTTAGTTGCAGTGATTGCAGCAGCATTTGTTTGAGAATTAGCTAAAGCCGCATTCGCTACAGAAGTAACTCCTGCTATTGCTGTGCCAATTGTTGCTGTATTGCCTGCATTCTCGTTAATCGCAGTTGTATTCGCTGCAACATTAGCGTTAGTTGTAGCCAGGCCTGAAGTTAAGCCAGTTACTGCCGCTGTATTAGCGGTATTAGCAATAGTAAGATCTGCAATTTTTCCAGCGTTTACAACAGTTGCACCCAGCGCGGAATTGGCGGAAGCAGTGGCGGCAGCAATATTGCCAGCAAAAGTCCCAATGCTTGCTGTATTTGTATTACCGGTTGCCAGGGCAGAATCAGCAGTTGTTTTTACTGTCGTAAGTGTTGCGTTAGTAGTTGCAAGTCCAGACGTATTAGCAGTTGAAGCAGCCAATGCTGTATTAGCCGTGGTTGTTGCAGCGTTTAAAGCGGCTGTATTTGCTGTTAATCCAGCGGTATTGGCGGAAATATTTCCCGAGTTTGCGGCAGATGCGGTAAGCGCATCATTCGCAGCCGTTGTAGTGGCGGCCAAACCTGTTGTTAATCCGGCGATCGCAGATGCATTAGTTACTGTCGCTGCGAGAGCTGTATTTGCGGTAGCAGTTACACCAGCAATTGACGCAGTATTAGTGGCGATATTGCCTGCATTTGTTTTTGTTGCAGCTAAAGCAGTGTTTGCTGTATCTGTTGTTTTGCTTAAAGTGTCGGCAGCAGACGCAATGGCTGATGTGTTAGCCGTGATATTTGCTGTGTTTGTAGCAACTTGAGCTGTAAGTGCAGTGATACCAGCCCCGGCATTTGCATTTACGAGTGCAGTATTTGCAGTCGCCGTCGTTGTAGCTAATGCAGCATTAGTGGTAGCAAGTGAGGCTACTCCAGCAGAAATTCCCGCTGTGTTTGTCGCTACTTGAGTATTCGTTGCAGCAAGACCGGAAGCGGCAATAGCTGCATTAGCGGCTACTGTCACGTTTGTAGCTGCTAGGCCAGAAGCAGAAGTCGAAGCGTTAGTAGCCACCGTTACGTTAGTTGCCGTATTTGCAGCACTTGCATTTAAAGCATTAGCTGTAATCGCATTAGCATTAGTCTGACTTGCCGTTGCAGCAGTACTAGCATTTGCTGTAATTGCCGCTGTGTTGGCGGCGATATTGGTCGCGTTAACGACTGTAGCTGCAAGCGCAGTATTGGCGGTGCTTGTAGCTGCGGCCAAACCTGATGCTGATGCAGTTCCATTCGTCGCTACGGTTGCATTTGTTGAAGCTAAGCCAGTAGTTAATCCAGAAACAGTTGTTGTCAAAGCAGCCAAACCAGCAGCACCTCCAGCGGCACTGTTAGCGGTTGTTAAAGCTGTATTTGCGGTTGCAAGGGCTGTATTTGCAGTCGCCGTCGTTGTAGCTAAATTTGTGTTTGTTGTTGCTAGAGCTGTGTTCGTCGCACTTGATGCCGCAGCAGCAGTAGCCGCATTTGC